>ERZ1026870.250-NODE-250-length-33949-cov-175.845725_pt1 | contig 33949 bp, 25 predicted proteins | sample MGYA00380165_ERZ1026870 | MGnify/ENA primary metagenome ERZ1026870 (study PRJEB33269, sample SAMEA4719801) | human gut metagenome | biome: human-associated habitat; feature: organic feature; material: feces | place: Cameroon | collected 2013-10 ...
AAACAAGCATTAGACACACAGAGTAAGGTGTTCAACTGTGACATGGTGCTTTATTAGTTAGAAGCCTACTATTATGACATGGCATACGATGGCAAATGGCATGATGGACTTCAGTTCTTGGCAGATGCATACACCAAGATATCTTCTGTTCGTGACGGCATCGAGGCAGAACGCAACCTGCAAGGTTTCTTCATGGCTTATCTGAGCCTGAATGGCTACTATTATACTGCCCCAGAGTTGGAATTAAATCATGGCTATTGCGACTTCTTCCTCCTACCCGACTTGACTCATTATCCTACAAAACACTGTTACATCATTGAACTGAAGGTATTGCCAAAGAGCGAGTTCAACGCCATGAGCAAGGATGGCAAGCATACGAAAGCCGAGTTACAATGGGCAGAAGCCGTGGAGCAAATCAAGCGATATGCCGAGGCACCTAGGGTAGAGGCTCTCCGACAAGGCACCACCTTGCATAAGATTATCATGCAATTTGAGGGCTGGGAGCTGAAGAGAATGGAGGAAGTGTGATTTCACAAAAGCTATGCTCTCCAAAAATCCCAAGATATACGATTCAAAACAAAACGGTATCGCTTGCATTACAACAAGTCGATACCGTTTCTTTTATCGAATATTCTACATGATCGGCAGCATCATAGGTGTTGTAATCACCTCCGTAAGTATATTTGATTTGGCGCAACTGTTCGTTTGTCATTTTCTCCGTATTGATGCTCATCGGTTTGACTAAAACATTCTACTTCTAAACCACAACGCAAAAACCGGATCGGTTATATAATAGCGTTTGCCACTCATTTCCACTATGTCTTTATCTACCAATGCAGTTTTCAAGCGAGTGATATTAGAAACACTTCCTAGTTGGAATTCCTCCCTAACAGCAGTTTCTCCAAAATCATCATGATGTCCGGACAAGATGCAACGCAAAAAGTTCATCTGATATGCGGTAAGCGGTTCAATCTGCTGCATGAAAAGTTGCTCCTGACTATTGAGCAAGTCCTTAACACCTTGTTTGAGATGTTCATCTGTCACAACCTGTCCTTCATCAATGAGCGAGAAGACGAGCCATGACAATTGCTGCACATAAGAAGAATAGTTATCTACCAACTGACAGATTTTAGCAGCCTGTTCCGTCGATATCGTTCGTTGCCTATCCTTAAAATGCTGCACGATGTATTCCACCCATGTCTCTGTAGGAATCTTGTCAAGAAACTTAAAGTCACCAAACTGATAGAGAGGCATGTTTCGTTTTTGAAACACATTCATCATGGTATGCTTCTTGCTTCCGAAAAGGCAATAAGAGGTAAGTCTTTGATGTTGCCATACGGAACGCAACCTTTTCTGTATGCTTACACTATCAGCCATCTCTCCTATCTGCTGGAACTCATCTATGCAAACCACGATTCTCTTCTGTTTCTTCTGGGCTATTTCCTCTGCAAGGCTCAATATCTCTTCAGGTGCATGCGTCTTTGGACTGATACCTAAAGACAATGCAAACTCAGAGTTTGGCTCTGGAGAAAAACTTACCTTGGGTGACAATCGGGCAATAAAGTCCCTGGCATTATCCATCCAAAGTTCAGCCTTCGAAGCCGTCTGTTTCAGTACTGCCTCTGCCAAGGCATTATAGAACTCATATTCTGTCTTGCATTTGAATATATCCACAAATACAGGAATTACCTTTTTTCTGTCAACGACCTCGCACACTTTTCTTACCAATGAAGTCTTGCCCCATCGTCTTGGAGAAATCAAGATGGTATTGATACCCTCTTCAAAGTTCATCTTCAACCTTCTTATCTCCTCTTTTCGACCGATAAAATTATAGTCAGATACAGATACTCCAAACACGAAACTCTGCTCGTTTTCCCTCATCTTCATACGCATAGTCTTTTGTTTTTTGAGTACAAAAATAATAAAAAAACACAAGATACACAAGGTTGTGTTATACAAGTTTGTGTATTTTGTGTTTATTTATGATTTGCAACTATTTAAGAGCGTTATTTTATACCCTAAATCGTATGTAAGTGCGGTCATCGAAGCTTTTGTTCCCTGCCACTAAGCCCTTAGTGGCAATGAAGTCGTGGACTTTCTCTGTATTTAATATTGAAACTCTATCACTTACATACGATAATACAATCCATTCAGCTCTTCCAAGCTGGCAACCTCCCTCGTTTGCCCATTCTCCATATACATCAACCTATCAGATATTCGGTCGATGGCTGCAAAATTATGGTCGGAAACGATGATTCCCTTCGTATTCTTGGCCTCTTTCAGCAAGTCGATTACATGCTCCACAGCCACAGGCGACAAACCCGCAAAAGGCTCATCCAATATCACGAAAGGAACTGGCGACTGAAGGAATATAAAAAATTGGAAATACTTCAAGAGTCCACCCGATAGCTCTCCTACCTTGCAGTCGTAGATGTCTTGTATCAAGACATCCTGTATATCATCCTTATGATAACCTTCCATTCGCAAGATGGTAGAGACTCTCAATCCTCTCGGAATATACTCAAACTGCGGTTGCATCCTCAGCATTCCACTACGAAAAGCCTTATCCGTATAAACCTTACCACCTATCCGCACAAAGGAATGGGCACCACGACGGGTGCCAAAGATGATTTCCAGCATCGTTGACTTGCCACAGCCATTGCGCCCCAGCAAGCCCACGACCTCACCTTGCTTACAATTGATGTAAGCACCTTTCAATATCTCATGGCCGTCTATCTCATAATAAATACTATCAGCCTCTAATACCAAAACCATAGCCATTTCAATAAAAAGTGAATACTCAAACTAAGCGTGGCGGAAATGCCAAACGACGCTGCATAAAGCTTAAGGATGGTCCACGAAGCATTATAATAGAAGAAGAACACCGACTTCTTGAACACCAACTTGCCTATAGCATCCAGCAGCAAGCCCCATATCGTATAGAAATACAAGAAGACCTTGACGGCTTCCTCTATTCCCTTTTCCCTTAAGACGATACAACCTGTCACCAAACCAAAAGGTATGGTAACCCACAGCGTGCTCTTGTAGAACGCCCATAGGTAACGGAGTCGTAAGAAAAGTCTGTCTAAGTTCATATTTTCACCTTTATTATATATACTACATAGCCTCCTGCATCATCGCCCTCATCTGCTTGCGAGAGGTGAAGAGCTGAGACTCCACGGTGCGCTTAGACACCTGGAGTTCTTCTGCAATGTCGCCAGCCGTCATGTCGTCGAACAGACTCATGCGATAAACCTTGGCACAGGTTGGCGAAAGCTTGTCCACATTCTGGTTCACGATACGGAGAGTATCGTGATACTCGGCAAGGCGCTCTGCATGGCTATGCTGAAGCTCCATCTCATACTTCTTGCTCTCCTCCAGCTGATGACGGAAGATGCGGCGGCGGAGAACATCCTTCACCTTGTTGGCGGTGATGGTATAGGCAAACGACTTGATGGTTGCCTCGTTGATGATGCCCTCGAAGGTCATCATCTTGATGAAAGCATCCTGTACCAAATCCTCAGCCTCCTCTCGGTTGCCCAAGCGGGAAGTAGCGAAATTGACGAGTTCGTTCTGATGAACGGTGTAGAAAGCGGCAATGATTTGCGCTTGGTTATTTGTTGTCTGTTCCATAATCGTTTGATAGTTGTTTTGATTTCTGCTGCAAAGGTAGCACAAACCTTCTTAAACAGATGTATCAAACGTACCAATGATATATGTGAAACGTACCAATCTTATTTCGATACTGATTATCAACTATTTACATCACATAGTTTCTTAAGAATACTGCGATGGCAACACGCCGAACATCTCCTTGAAATGCTTGGCAAAGTTCTGCGGAGAGGCGAAACCGGTGCGATAACAAGCCTCAGAGACCGTGCATTTCTCCTCTTTCAGGAGCTTCGCCGCCGTCTTCAGTCTCACCGTTCGGATGAAGTCGGCAGGTGTCTGCCCTGTCAGGGATTTCATCTTTCGGTAGAGACTCATTCTCGACATTACCACATCAGTAGAAAGCGAGTCGATGGTGTATTCCGAGTTGTCGATGTTCTTCTCGATGCAGGCGATTACCTCCTTCAGGAAATCCTCGTCTGGCGAAGAATCGGTCACCGTCTTCGGGTCGAGCGAGATACTGTGCGAGAAATCTCGCTGGCGTTTCTCCTGCTTTTCCAGCAGATTGCTGATACGCGCCAGAAGCACCTCCATATCGAATGGCTTGGCGATATAGGCATCGGCTCCCGCCTTGTAGCCGGCCGCCCTGCCCTCATCTGTGCTCCATGCCGTGAGCAGGATGATAGGGATATGCGAGGTCTCTATGTTCTCCTTGATGCGGCGGCACATATCCGTGCCGTTCATCCTTGGCATCATCACATCACTCACGATGATGTCCGGATTTTCAGCTTCAGCCATCATCGCGCCTTCTATTCCATCTTTCGCCGTCAACACCTTATTATATATACGGCCCAATTCCTGGGAGAGGAAGTGAGAGAAGTCTTCATTATCCTCCACCACCAGCACAGTCTTCTCTATCTTCCGGAAAGTCTGTACCCCCACAGCACCATCCACCACATCAGCCATCACTGGCGATGCGATGCGGTTCTCCTCAGAAGCCTCCTGCTGCACTTCACGCTTCAGATCGGCAGGAATATCCACGATAAACCGGGCCCCCTTACCCTCTTCGCTTTCCAGCGAAACCTTGCCTTCGTGCAACTGGATGTATTCATATACCATATTCAGTCCGATACCCGAACCTATCTGTTGCGAGCTGGAATCCTGCTCCGTGCGATAGAAACGTTCGAAGACATGCGCCTGGTCTTCCTTCGGAATGCCGCAGCCCGTATCTTCCACTATGATATGGGCGCATCTTCTGCTATCCAGGATGCATTTCTCCAAACTAACACACACACTGCCCCCTGCCTTCGTAAACTTGAAGGCATTGGAGAGAAGATTGGTCAATATCTTGCCCACCTTGTCCTTGTCGAAATACATAAACAGCCCCTCTGTCTTGTCTTCGAAAGCCAGGCGGATGTTCTTCTGTTCTGCCAGAGGCATGAACTTCATCGTGGTATATTGGATAAACTCATTCAGATTTCCACTCGTCAGATTGAGGTGTTCTCCGTTCATCTCCATCTTGCGGAAGTCGAGAAGCTGGTTTACCAACTGCAGCAGGTCGCCCGCATTCCTGCTTACATCGTTCAGCTGATGGCGGGTTTCGCCATCCGTGGTGCGCTTCAGGATGCTTCCTATAGGCGTGATAATGAGCGTGAGCAAGGTGCGGAACTCGTGGCTGATATTGGTGAAGAAGCGATACTTCATCTCCTCCAACTCCTTATACTTCTCATTCTCCATGCGCTTGCGGTTCTGCTCAATCTTCCACCTTACAACGAAGATTATCAAGGCGATGAATACCAAGAGATACAAGAGCTTGGCCCACCAAGTAGCCCAAAGTGGAGCCAGCACCTCTATCTCCAAGGTTGCCGATTGCTTGCTCCATACCTTGTCTAGACCAGCAGAATAAACCTCTAGCTTATAAGTGCCAGGAGACAAGTCGGTATAGTTTGCCCTGCCAATTCCATCTTGCGGGCTTATCACGATCCAATCATTATTAACCCCCTGGAGTCTATATTTATAATAGGTGTGGTGAGGCATGTCGAAGTTCAAACCAGAGAAATGAACGGTGATGAAGTTCTCATCATGCTCCAGCACGATCTTCTTGGTAGTGCTCAAGGCAAAAGGCAAGATAACCCTGCCATCATATTCTTTTCCAGCCACTACTTCTTGGTTATTCACCAATAGGGATATGAACACAGGATGACCTGTATATTCCATATCCTTCACTTGGATAGGATCCACGATATAGAAGCCTGTAGAACTGCCAAAGAGGAGCTTGCCATCAGCCATACTAGCTGCCGTCCGAGGCAAAAACTTGGCATCACCCAACTTATTCTGACTATCAAACATAGTCAAGGCAAAAGGCTGTTCAGAAGAAAGAGTGCGACGGAATCGACAAAGCCCATTGGCTGTAGTAGCCCAAATATCCCCTAGTTTATCCACCACTAAGTCTTGTATCATCTCATTGGCCATGCCTTCTCCCTTGCCGTACTGATAAGCCTTGCCTCTATGGGCATCAAAGACATGAACGCCATTCGAGGTTCCTACCCACACACATCCTTGCTTATCAATGGCAAGCGCCTTGCAAACTGCTTTCAGTTTCAACTGATTGTTCATAACAAGTCCCTTGTTGGTTGCTGCCCACAAACGATGCTGCCTATCAAAAGCGATGCCATTGATGTTCGTATTACCTATAAAATGCTTATTTTGCAAAGGAATGATACGCTTGGTTTTCTCATCAAAACGGCCAACGCCTCCATGATAGCAAACCCATATCTGATGCTGATGGTCTTCTGCAAAGTCGCGCACAATGTTGTAATCCATGTCTTTGTTGGGCACATTCTCTTGTATGAAATGGCTCACCTTATCGCCATCCTTCAGATAGATTCCCTTGCGGAATGTACCTACCCATACCCTGCCTCGACTATCAGTAAAGCTCTGGATAAAGTCATCACCAGCACCCATTCCCGGCAAAGGGTGCAGCGTGATTTGGGAAGGATTAAATTCCAACACTTGATGAGGGAATGACAAGCTAACATTTCCACCACTGGCACAAGCTGCCCTGTAAAAGCCTAAGCCATCAAACAAAAATTGGCTGAAAGCATAGAATGGGAAACCTTGCATGTTGGCATTATAGAGAGCCATACCTTTATAATAAAAGCCAAGCAAGAGATTGCCACGATCATAAGCAATACTCTGAATATCGTCTGCCACACGCTCTCCACCCATGATTGGGAAAGAGCTTTGAAGACTCAGCTTGCCATTCGGCAGGATAGTCACAAGTCCCAATTGGCGCACACCCAAAAAAGCTCTGCCATCAGGAGATAGTGCCAAGGTGGTAAAAGTATGATGATCATTACTATATCGCTGCTGCCATCGGTTCTGCTTAGGGAGATAAGAGGCCACACCATGGTCCCACATCACCCAGAGCTGCTGTCCTTTTTGAACCAGTCGTACGAAATCACGAGCCAGCACAGGCTTCACCCATAAGCGAGTGGTGGATTTCACTTGATAGGTGCGGGCATCCACACCCACCAAATAGCCATCATTATAAACCATCCATACCCTATCACCCTGCCGGCATATATCTCGCAAGCCTTGCGTTCTCAACGCTATTTTGCGTCCTTGATGAAGGAGCTTTCCTGTTACAGTTATTGCCCAGTATTCCTTAGTTTCATCCACAAAAAAATCACGGATAGGTTCATGGATGCCCCAATTAGCCAACACTTGGTCCACATGAGGCTCGAAAGCCTCACGCTTCAAGTCGAACACCAAAAGTTGCCCCTGCTCCTTGCTCCATACTCGCTGCTCTGCATCCACATAGATACGAGGAAGCGTGGCTACATAATTCATCAGATAAGGCTTGGCACCTATGGGCGAGAATACACGAAAAGCGCAACCATCAAAAAGAGATATTCCTGAAAATGTACGGATTCCCAACCTGCCATCTGGCGCATAGAAAAAACCCTTCACCTCATCATCAGGCAAACCTATCGCTGTATCAACAAGACGATATACACTTTGTGAATTGACCGTGAGATGGGCAACCAAACACAGAACTACGACAATATATAAGCACTGTAATTTCATTTTTTTAGCTATTCTATAAGATTGTGAGGCACAACATATGAACCAAATACAGTGCAAAGTTACGATTAAAAAACGAATTCACCAAGTTTTATGAAAGAAAAACTATTTTTTCCATACCGTTGCATAAGTATTTTTTTAAACACATTCGTAACAAGAGCACAAATAAATATTAATATTAACGTATAAATTCTATAAAAATGAGTAAACAACTATTCGCTATCCCCCTGTTGCTTCTCTCACTCTTGTTGGGAGCTTGCTCGGATGAAGAGGAAGGAAGAATCAACATTGATGCTTCTGCTCCAGCGCAAGTAACAAACGTAGTAGCTACTAGCGTAGCAGGTGGTGTAACTTTGTCATGGGACATCCCTAGCAGCAAGAGTTTCATGTACACTAAAGTGACTTATACCAATGCTAAGGGTACAGAAACTTATGAATTGTATTCTAAAGAACATGCTGATGATGCAGGCAAGATGCAAACTACCATCAATGGATTCGTAAAGACTGAACCTGTCACCTTCAAGCTCTTTGCTTGTTCTGTAAGAGGAAACAACAGTGGAGCCGTTGAAGTACAAGGCACACCAGGTGCCCCTAACTTTGCAAAGGTACTCGACAAGATTACAGTCGATCCTTCTTATGGTGGTATCAAGGTTGGCTATATCAATGAGTTTGATGAGAATGTAAATGTTTCTGTCAGCTACAAGTCAACAAGCGACGCTTCTAAGTCTGGCTCTTGCAAATTTGCAGTGTCTCCAAAGTCACAAGGTGCCCAGTTCGTTCGTCTTACATACGGTAACGACAACCAGTTTATCACAAACGAGGAATGTGAAATCACCATCCACACGGAAGATAACTACGACAATGCTTCTGACGATCGAACTTATCAAGTTAAGCCTCAGGAGGTTCAAATCTTAGATCGTAGTAAATGGAGTGTACCAGGCTATGACAACAGTAGCAGCGCAGCCACCATCGGTTACGATTCCCAAGAAGCTGTAGGCGAAGGCACCAGCAATGGTCGTGTCATCTGTATGTTTGATGGCAGCACCAAAACTTTCTGGCATACCAAGTGGAAGAACGGAAACGATAAGTATCCTCATTGGTTCATCGTTGACTTGGGAAGTGAGCATACATTGGCTAGCATCGAGATTACAGGTCGTGTCAACAACAATAAAGAGCAAACAGGTGAGCAAATCTTCGTTTGCACAAACGCAGGTGCCACCGACCCTAGCAACCCAAGTAACTGGGAGTGGAATGACATGGGCGAATATAGATTTGACCCAAACAATGATGCACCTCAAAATATTGACTTGACTGATCAATTGCCAAAAGCAAGATATATAAAGGTATATATTGGTGAAAAGTTCAAGGGATCTAGCGACAATGCCATGATTTCCGAATTTAATGTTTACGCTATCAACTAACATAGGAAAAAACAAGTTTATGGATAAAAGATATTTAATCGCAGCAGCTCTTTGCCTGGCATCCAGCTCTGCTATACAGGCAGCCTCAGCGGCTACAAACACGAGCCTCAGCGTTCAACAGCAGAAAGGCAATGTAGTACAAGGAACTATCGTTGACCAAAACGGAGAGCCTGTCATCGGTGCTACAGTTAGAGTGAAAGGTTCCAAGACCGGAACCGTCACCGACTTGGATGGCAAGTTTACACTTACCAATGTCAGCGGTCCTATTGAGGTTTCATATATTGGCTACAAGACACAAATTATCAAGAATGCCAAAGGAAATAACTTGCGCATTTCCCTTCAGGAAGATGCCAATGCCTTGGAAGATGTCGTAGTGGTAGGCTATGGCCAGCAGAAGAAGGCTTCCCTAACCTCTGCCATCACACAGATTAAGGGTGAAGAGGTGTTCAAGGACCGTACAGTATCCTCTACAGCCGTAGCCTTGCAGGGGGAGATTCCAGGTTTGACCGTTACCCGTAACTCTACCCGTCCTGGTAGTGAGGGCGCAGCCTTCCAGATTCGTGGTGATATCTCTGTGAATGGAAAATCTTCTCCACTCATCATCATTGATGGCGTAACAGGTTCCTTGGACGAGTTGAACTCCATGAACGGCAACGATATAGACAACATCTCTGTTTTGAAGGATGCCTCCGCTGCCATCTATGGTTCTCGCGCCGCATCAGGTGTCATCCTTGTTACCACCAAACGTGGCAAGGAAGGCAAAGCGCATATTTCGTATAACGGTTCTATCAGTCGCACCATCAATGGTATCCAAACACCATTGGCTAATACAAGCGAATGGCTTGACATGTTCTATGAGGCTCAATATAATGATGCCAGTGTGGTTTGCGGTTCTTCCGATCCTGCTGTTATTCACGATAATATCAACTGGTGGATTTTCAACAGCTTCGGAGGTCCTTCTTTGGATAAAACTGACATTGACCCAGAGACAGGCAATCCAACAATTTACAAAGGCGAGAAGCTTTTTAATGCTTTACGTGCTGGAAAAGTGCTAACCGTCCAAAACAGCAACAGAGTTGAGCGTTGGGACACTTCACATGACATCATGGATGCCCTTTATGGACAAGCTACTTCACAAAGACATAACGTCAACATTTCCGGAGCCGACCAGCGATTTGGCTATAATCTTTCTCTTGGATATGAGAGTGCCAAGTCACAGTTGAAACCAGCTTATGATGGACAACGCAAATGGAGTGGTCGCTTGAACACAGACTACAAGGCTACTGATGAGTTGAAATTCTCCACCAACATTGCATACGAGAAACGTGATGTACAATGTCCATCTACCGATGTTGGTCAAGGTTGGTTCGACCAGTGGTTCTGGCCTATATATAATGAAAACGGTGAGGCATACGATACTTTCGGACACAGAAACCCAATTGCCGGTTTGACCCAAGGTGGTACAAGTAAATATCAACTGACAACTCTTCGTGGCAACATATCTGGCACATACGACTTCAAAAAGTTTGTCAAGGGCTTGACCCTCACAGGCAACGCTGCCTACAAGATGGTAGAGCAAAACAGCCAAGCCACCAAATATAAAGTAGATTATCATGATTGGGTAGGCTTCGTTACCAACACGAAATATGCTCCTGGCAGCATGGAACAAGAGAACAAACGATGGGAGAACATCACTCTCAGTGCCTTACTCAACTACCAGAGCACCTTTGCCAAATATCACAACGTGGCAGCCATGGTGGGTATGACCGCAGAGCAAGAGACTAACAAGAACCTCAAACTCGGCAGATACAAAGGACCTATGTATGAGAATTCGGGCATCGAGGATTTGAACGTATTCACCAATGGCGACAACAATGTTGCCAACGGCGGTAAGTCTTCATGGGGATTACTTTCCTACTTGACACGTGTAAGCTATAATTTTGACAACCGTTACTCTGTCGAATTTCTCGGTCGCCGTGATGGCTCGTCCAAGCTCTCTACCTCACAACGTTGGAAGAACTTCTACTCTATCTCTGGCTACTGGAGAATCTCTGGCGAGAAATGGATGAAGAGCCTCACTTGGCTCAACGACTTGAAACTCCGCTACAACTACGGAAAGACAGGTAGCGTGGAAGGCATCGGCAATTATGAGCGCTATGCCACGGTATCTACAGGATCTACCATCATCGGTGTCACCCCTAGTGCCCACCCTACCCTTTGGCTCGGAGGCATGACCAGCGACCAACGTACCTGGGAGACCATCGACAGCCACAACTTTGGTCTTGACTTTACATTACTCAACAACCGACTCAGTGGTTCATTCGATTACTTCATCAAGACCAACAACGGTATGTTCATCAGCGTGGAATACCCACAGGTTCTTGGTGCATCCGCTCCTAAGGTAAACGATGGTAAGTTCCGTGCCCGTGGTTGGGAATTTGCGGTTAATTGGCGTGACAAGATTGGTCAAGTGAAATACAATATTGGTATCAACCTCTCAGACGCTTGGTCTAAAGTAATGAAACTCACCAATACTGAGAACGTACCTAACGCTGGCAAAAACAGCAATCGCCTGATTGGCAAGCCACGTAATGCCATCTACGTTTACCAGACAGACGGTTTGTTCCAGAATCAAGAGGAAGTAGATGCATACTATGAGATGTACTATTGGAATGCCGACCATACAGGTCCGAAGGAAGGTAACATCATCCCTGCGCCTGGAAAACAGATTACTAACACCTTGCGCCCAGGTGCCCGAAAAGTTGTTGATGTCAACGGTGATGGCAAGATTACCCGCGATGATCTCTACTATGCTGGCGATGCCGCCCCTCGTCTATCCTTTGGATTCAAGACAGGTTTGGAATGGAAAGGCATCGACTTTAATGCCTTCTTCCAAGGAATCGGCAAGCAGAAGATTCTCCGCACGGGTCATTTCTATGCTCCATGGGTAACAAACTATGTTTGTCAGAACAAGACCTTCATGGGCAAGATGTGGACTCCAGAGAATCCGAATGCAGAATTTTCCATTTCTTCTCGCGACCAGAATTTCAATAAATGGAACTACGAGAACAAAGATGTGAGCGTACAGGACAACAAGTACATCCGACTCAAGTCACTCGTCATCGGCTATACCCTTCCACAGGTATGGACAGCCAAGGCTGGTCTGAGTAAGGTAAGAGTTTACTTCTCTGGCGATGATCTCTGGGAGTGGACTAAGGTTAAGGATGGTTACGATCCAGAGTTTGGTGAGGCATCCAACAACACCTTCCCTTTCAGTCGCCAATTGACTTTTGGTCTCGACCTAACTTTCTAAGTTAAGTTTCCTGTACACAACAAAAGAACAACAAAAAAGATTATTAGTATGAAATCGACAATATCAAAATTAGTAATGGCTTCTGCTCTTATAGCAAGCTTAACCTCCTGCAGTGATTTCCTCGAAAAGGAGCCACTGTCAGAGGGCACAGAGGCCATCGTGTTCAAGAATGCTACTCAGTTCCAACAAGCAGCAGATGCCTTCACAGAGCATCTACCATCATGGAAATCGATAACATGGGATAAAAATACGGACATCAGTGGACTTAGCTCAAATGGAGGCTCAGCCGCTCCTGAGAGCAACAACACTTGGAAAACCAGTTACGAACACATCCGTCAATACAACATCCTGCTGAAAAAGGCGGAAGAATACACTGGTGACAAAACTGCCATCAACGCCTCGGTAGGTACTGCATATTTCTTCCGTGGCATGGCATACTTCGACTTACTGAAGACCTTTGGAGGCGTGCCAATCGTTGATCATGTCATGGACGTAAACGATGAGGTACTCTATGGACCTCGCAATAGCCGCTACGAGGTATTCAACTTCTTGGCAAACGACTTCCGCAAGGCTATCGAATTACTCCCAAAAGAGAGCAGCATAGCCGCAGCCGACAAGGGACGCATTAGCAAGGAAGCAGCTCAGGCGTTCTTCGGAAGAGTTCTTCTCTATGAGGCTACTTGGGAAAAATATGTGCCTTCCATCAACTATGACCTGGATGGAAATGGTACCGAGAATGGTGCAGGAAAGACTAAGCCTGAAGGTTATCCATCTACAGACAACATGTTCAGTGAATGCAAGCAAGTATCAAAGGCGGTAATGGACGAGGCACAAAACAATGGCACATACTCTCTTTGGAATGAGTGCGACTCCCTTAGCTATTATTATCTCTTCAATATTGACGACAATGGTGGCAACATCTCAAACTTCAAGAATGTAGGCAAGGACACCAATCATGAGTTCATCCTCTACAAAAAATATGACTATGACTTGAAGCGCCCTGGTTTCAATATTGGCCATATCGTAGATACCTGGCAAGGAGTAAACATTAGCGCACAATTCGGTGAGTCCTTCCTCTGCCGCAATGGTCTGCCTATCCGTATCAGTCGTACAGGAAAAATGGAAGACGCAGAAAACAACCCAGAGTTTGAGGGATGGAGTACATTCGCTGGCGAATATCATAATCGAGACTATCGCTTTATAGGCTGCGCATGGTGTCCAGACCGAGCCTCTTGGGGTAACGGCGAACACTGCACAATCCATACGGAGGCTGATGGTAAGCCATATCCAGATCCTTTATTTGTGAAGAACAATGACAAGTACGATTCTTCTGACCCAGCATACGCTAGTGTAAGAGGCATATTCCGACCAAAACTCCGCAACAACACGAACTTCAATGATTATGGGTGTCGTAAATATATGCCTGAAGGCAATCGCCCTACCAGAACTGAGTCTCCAGACTTGCCTCTTCTCCGCCTTGCCGAGGTATATCTCAACTATGCCGAGGCAACTTGCGAGCTGGGCAATGGTCAGATTTCCGATGCCGATCTCGACATCTCCATCAATCTGCTTCGCGACCGTGCCCGTGTTGCCCACCTCACCAATGCGCTCATCAAGGATGTATGGGATGCAGGATGGTGGGATTACAAGACCAACAAGACCGTTTGCCACAAGATGAACATGCTCGATGAGATTCGTCGTGAGCGTGCTTGCGAACTCTTCGGAGAAGGATTCCGCATGGACGATCTGAAACGTTGGGGTATCGCCCACATCAACCTCCGTGGTCAGAAGTTGGGCCGTCACGTATTGAACACCGCTTACACCACCAACAAGTGTAACGACAACCAATATTTCGGTGAGCCATGCTACTATCCTGAGAAGTATCCATTGCTGTATGGGGTATATGAAGGCACAGGCAAGGAAGATCCTGACTATGGTCGCTCCATAGCTACCCTCGCCGAGAACCTGCACTACACCCAGCGCGACTATCTCGACGCCATCCCATTGCAGCAGATTCGTCTGAACCCTGCGTTGACACAGAACCCAGGCTGGTAAAATCACAACGCGACGAATGGAAAAATAAAAAAGCCCTCGAGAGAAAATTCTCTAGGGTTAAGGGAATTCTTCGTTCAAAAGCATTGAACCTATGTTCAAAAGTTCTGAATACACATTCAATACTTATGAACGTACATTCAAAACTTTTGAACGGAGATTTTTATTCATAATAAAAACAAGTATATTATCCAAGAAATACTCTTTCTATATGAAAAAGATAATAACAACACTAATGCTGTGCCTCATCACCCTATCGATGACAGCCAAGGGGCATACGGCGGCGAATAACCGTCTGGTAATAGCCAAAGCTCCAGCCGGCATCGAACTCAAGAAAGACTTCGAGGTAAAAGCCCGCATCGCAAACGGCGAATGGAAAGACATCGACACCTACGCCTTCAAGGTAGACAGAGTGGCGAATGCCAAGCACAATGCAGAGGTTACATCCGTGGCTAAGTTTGAATTCGAAGGTAAAGTTGAAATTCAGGTAAAGAGCATTGCTCAGGATATCAAAAGTTATAAAATCCGTCCGATTTCCTACGGAATAGAGGCTAAGCAAGAGGGCAACACGTTGACATTCTCTCTCGACCGCCCTCGCTACCTCTCCGTAGAAATCAACGGCAACATCTACCAGAATCTCCAAATCTTCGCAGACAACATTTTAGAAAAACCAAAAGTAAAGAAGAAGAAAGACCTGATGTATTTCGGCCCAGGCGTTCACGATTTCAAGGGCGATTCCATTCACATTGCATCAGGCAAGACTGTTTTCATAGATAACGGAGCCGTCATCAAGGGTTGGCTATCCACCTACGGCTCAAGAGATGTCAAGATTCTCGGTCACGGCATCGTAATGCCGGGCCATCACGAGGGTATCATGGTGAGATACAGCAAGAACGTGTATATCGACGGCCCTCTCACCACCCAGTTGCCTATCGGCGGCAGCGATTCCGTAACCGTAAAGAATGCCAAGGTGATGAGCTGGTATGGTTGGGGCGACGGCTTCAACATCTTTGCCAGCAACAACGTGTATCAGGAGCATCTCTTTGCACGTACCAGCGACGACTGCTCTACCATCTACTGCACCCGCAAGAACTATCATGGCGGTTGCAGGAACATCATCATCAAGGATTTCGTGATGTGGGCAGACGTGGCTCATCCTATCATGATAGGTCTGCACAGCGAGACGCCGGAGAACGAGGAAATAACCAATGTGCTCTATGACAACATCGACATCCTGGAGCACGCAGAATATCAGATAGACTACCAGGGCTGCATCGGCATCAACAATGGAGACAACATCCTGGTAAAGGGCGTTACCTTCCAGAACTTCCGCATAGACAACATCCGCAAGGGCATGCTCTTCAACATGCGTGTATGTTTCAACAAGAAGTACTGCTCTGCCCCAGGCAGAGGCATCGAGGATATCACCCTGCGCAACATCGCCTATACCGGAGAGGCTCCTAACATGGGCATCATCGCCGGTTACGACCAGAGCCGCAAGGTGAAGAACATCCGCTTCGAGAACTTCACCATCAACGGCAAGGTGATTTCGGATGACATGCCGGGAAAGCCAAGGTGGTACAAGACCTCAGATATGGCAAATATATACGTGAACGACCACGTGGATAACATTACATTCAGCAAATAATTCTACTTACAATCTACGTTGATATATAGAAAAACGGCTGCCCCCTCAGTGATGAAGGAGCAGCCTTTATTGTGTTATGCCGTTGCTATCAGAAAAACATCAAGCCTTTGCTTTCTTTAATCTGATAATCATCTGTATGAAGCTTGGAATCATGATGCAGAGCGAGAAGCCTACGGCGTAATACATAGTCTTCTCATCGCCATGGAAGAGGTCGATGAGCTTGCCATCGCTCTGCGGCATGATATTGGTAAGTACATACGCCATCGTATTGTTCACCCAGTGGAGCAGGATGCCCGGAACAAGACTGCCGGTGCGATAATACATCCATCCCAGAAGCAAGCCCATCAGAAGGGCATTGATAAACTGTGCCGCATTGAAATGAGCCAAACCAAACAACGCTGCAGAGATGATGATGGCTACCCTATGGTTCTTCTTACTCATGATGCCCAGCAGGGTGCGGAGGATGGCTCCACGGAACACTACCTCTTCGGCAAGAGGCGCCAGGATGCCGACCGCTACATAGCCCCAAGGCTCCTTCATCAGCGAGGTGAGTATCTGCTGGGTATTCTCATCCATCTCGATGCCCAGCTGCTCATAAAGGAACGACAGGGGGATGATGGTTCCCAAGGAGAACAATGCCACCCAGAGAAGCGTACCCCAAGGCTTGGAAAGCAGATAACCGCGGGTAAGCGGCGTCCACTTCGTCTTCAGGAAGATGACGAGGGTGATGACACTGCTGAACACCGAGACAAGCGCCGTAAGAATGGCGTTACCGCCCGTATTTGCAGCCAGAAGCGTTGCCTGATAACCTTCGCCCTTGATGCCTGCCCAGATTCCTGCACCGGCATACATCATGATGATTTGTACTACTATAAATATAATAAGGTAGAGGACTACATCCGTCAAACCTCTCTTTAAATTAATCTTTGCCATTGCTTTTATAGTTTATAATTAACTGTTTTATAGTTAATAGCATTCCTGCTATCATTCCGCTTCCTTTTCGAAGAGATCCAGCACGGTCTGCTCATCCACCTTCAGTTGCGCCGCCAACTCCTCGGGACCGTCAAACTTCCGTTCGCCCCTTATCCGCTTCATGAAGCCTACGAGCAGGAGCTGGTCGTAGATGTCGCCATCGAAATTGAAGATATGCGTCTCCAGGGTTATCTGCTTGCCATTGAAGGTCGGACGGTTGCCCACATTCATCATTCCCCGCTTCCATACCACCGAGTTCTCCAGTCTTACCTTTACGGCATAGACGCCAGGGGCAGGAATCATCTGTCCGAAGTGAGAGATATCGAGATTGGCTGTAGGGAAACCGAGCTTTCTGCCCTCGTGGAATCCGTTCACCACCTTTCCGATGATGGTATAAGGGAAACCGAGGCACTGGGCAGCCATCTCCACTTCTCCCTCTTTCAGGAAAGAGCGGATCACGGAAGAAGAGATGTTGATGCCGTCTATCTGGAAGGCTTCGTTCCTGATTACCTCGATGCCCATCTCCCTGCCGTAGCGCACATAATCCTCGAAAGTCTCCTCGCGGTTGTGACCGAAGCGATGGTCGTAGCCGATGAAGAGTTTCCTTACGTTGAGATGGTCGTGGAGCACCTGCTGCATAAACTCTCTTGCCGACATCGCAGCCATCGTCTTGTCGAAATGCAGCACCACGGCATTATCCACTTCAGTCTTCGAAAGAAGCAGCAGCTTGGAATCGAGCGTACTCAGCATCTCTGGCTGATAATCCGCCTGCAATACCTTGCGGGGATGCGCATCGAAGGTGATGACGGTGGATTGCAAGCCATCCTTTCGTGCCGTTTCTACGAGATGATGAATCAGGAACTGATGTCCCCGATGCACCCCGTCGAAGAAACCGATGGTTGCCACACATGGCGGCAACTGCACGGTATCGTTATAATGTATTGTATTCATTCTATCTTCTCTTTGCTATCATTCTCTTAAAAGCTCTCCACAGCTCGCCCACCCAGAGCACAACAGAGGTGGAACCGATGATGAGCAGCCACTCGTGGAGCGACAATGGTGTGGTGCGGAACATTTCGCCACCAAAGGTGACGATAATCCACTGACCCACCAATACCAGTACAAGCACCAGAATCATTCCCTTATCCTTCAGGAAATGGCGGAAAGCGGTGTGATGACTCATCAGCGCCTTGGCATTGAAGAGGTTCCAGAACTGGATCATCACGAAGGTGGTGAAGAACATGGTCAGCTCATGCACATCTACTCCACCCTTGCCTCTGCGCTCGCAGTAAACCAGCAGGGCAAACATCACGAGGAAGAAGACGATGCCGCAGAACAGAATGCCGAAACCGATGCTCTTGTTGATGATGAAATCGGATGCCTTGCGTGGTTTATCCTTCATCACCTCGTGAGATGGAGGCAATGAGGCGAGCGCCAAGGCTGCGAAGGTATCCATGATAAGGTTCACCCAGAGAATCTGGGTTACCGTCAACGGCATTTCAGTTCCGATAACTGAGCCGCCAAGCACCAGCAGGAGGGCTGCCACGTTTACTACCAACTGGAAGAAGAGGAAGCGCTGCAGGTTGCGATAGAGCGAGCGTCCCCACATCACGGCGTTGGCGATAGACTTGAAGGAATCATCGAGCAGGGTCATATCCGAAGCCTCCTTAGCCACGGAAGTTCCCGAACCCAGCGACAAGCCCACATGAGCATAGTGAAGCGCCGGAGCATCGTTGGTACCATCACCTGTTACGGCAACCACCTCGCCACGCTTCTGGAGCATCGCCACCAGTCGCTGCTTATCGGTAGGACGGGCACGGCTCATCACACGGATATCCTTCGCCCGTTCGTAAGCCTCTTCGTCAGAAAGAGCCTCCCACTGTTCGCCCGTAATCATCTGCTGGTCGAGCGAGGTCAGAGAGCCATCCGCTCCGATATTCTCAGGTTCATCTTCGAAGACACCTATCTGCTTGCCTATCTCCAAGGCGGTGGCAGCCGTATCACCCGTAACCACCTTTACCTCGATACCCGCATGGCGGCACTCCTGCACGGCGGCAGGAACATCCGGACGGATAGGATCGGCAATGGCTGCAATGGCCTGCAACTGAAGGTCGTTGGCATCGAGAAGTGCTACCACTTCGGCAGTAGAGGTTCTGGAAGTTCTCATGATAGAAGCTTCTATCTTCTTATAGGCGAACGCCAGGGTTCTCATTGCCTTATGCTGCCACTCGTCGAGTTCTTCGGCTGTCTGTTTCAGCATTCTATCCTCGATGATGCATTTCTTCATCACGATTTCAGGCGCACCCTTTACGAAGAGATAGGTCTCGCCATCAACTTCTGCCAAGGTTGCCATCATCTTTCTCTCGGTAGAGAAAGGCAACTGCTTGAGCACGTTCACCTGCTTGCGGAGTTCTTCATAATCCTTGCCCTGGGCATCGAGCCAGAGCAGGAGAGCCGACTCGGTAGGGTTTCCGATAGGTTTGCCGTCATTCAACTCAGCTGTAGAGTTGAGGGCAATGGCAGTATCAAGCAGCGCCTCATCGCCCTGCTTGAGTTCCAGGGCACTCACCTGCATCTTGTTCTGGGTAAGCGTACCGGTTTTATCGGTACAGATCACGGTAACGGCACCCATGGTTTCGCAGGCATGGAGCTTGCGCACCAGATTGTTCGACTTCAGCATTCTTCGCATGTTGAGCGCCAGAGAAAGGGTAATCGCCATCGGCAATCCCTCCGGCACCGCCATCACAATCAGGGTAACAGCCATCATGAAGTATTTCAGCACGATTTCTGCCATATAGAAATAATCCTTGCCGCCCCATGCCGGGTTGGTGAGGATATCGTGAATCAGGAAGATGAAGAAGGCTGCCACAGATACCACGGAGCCTACCTTGGAAATCATCTTTGCCAACTTATCGAGCTGCATGTGAAGCGGTGTCTCCACCGAAGTCTGTTCGGTAGATTTCTTCGCCACCTTACCAATCTCGGTAGCATCGCCCACGGCAGTAACCACGAACTCGCCCCTGCCATTCATCACCATGGTAGAACGGAGGATGACGTTGCGAGGATAGGCTCCATCGCCACCGCCCTCCAGAGATTTCTCGGTAACGGGTTCGCCCGTAAGGGTAGATTCATTCATCTGCAGGTCGTTGCAGACGATGAGTTCGCCATCGGCAGGCACCTCGTCGCCCACTTCCACGAGCACCACATCTCCCACCACCACATCGTGGCGTGGAATCTCCATCACCTTACCATTGCGGCGCACCTTTACCGGCTGCTCTTCGCTGAGCGCCGTAAGCAGATTAAACTTCTTAGCAGCATCGCGCTCAAAGTAGAAGCCCACGGTAGTAGCAAGGAAAACTGCCACGAAGATACCGATGGTCTCCATGAAATTCTTTTCGATAAAAGCAAGGATGAGGGATACGAAAGCCGCCACAAGAAGTATCTGGATAATCGGGTCGCGATATTTATCCAAATACAGTTTCCATAATGAAGTACGTTGAGGAGGGGTGAGCACGTTCTTGCCATGCTGTTCCCTACTCTGTTTTACTTGTTCGTCGGTAAGACCGATTCTTTTGTTTTTGTCTATGTCCATTTCTGAATAGAAATACTTTTCTTTTGTACGATTAATAAGTACATACGCACGTGTGCGCACATAATTTGGTGCAAAGATACGCTATTTTTCTGATTCTAAGAAAATTTTTAAGATTTTATTTGGTTATTTGCCCAAAATCTAGTATCTTTGCACTCGAATTTGATAAAAATTCAATGGACTTGTAGCTCAGTTGGTTAGAGCAACAGACTCATAATCTGGAGGTCCTAGGTTCAAGCCCTAGCTGGTCCACACTGAAAATCAAGCAGTTAAGCAGAAATCGCTTAACTGCTTTTTTCATTGCAAGTTTGCTTGAATTTGGTCTATTTGTTTTTGCGTATTCCGCAAAAGTTTCTTTGCCCATCTTACTCCTTCACCATGTTCAGAGAATGCGATATAATCTAGCCCTAACGCAGCTAATTCTTCAAACTGCAAAAGAGCATCTTCAGATAAGCCGTTAAACATCAACGCAACAGCATAGTCATACTTAACAAGAGGGTCATTGGGTTCTTGCTCAAAAGCTGCTTTTGCATAAGTTAAGCAACCTGCCTTATCCCCAACGGCCTTATAGGTCTCGGAAAGAATCGTCTTCAAATAATACTCTTTGGAATAACGCTTGCAAATGACACGAAGATAACGCACCAGTTTCTCCTTATTGTTACTCTCTTCCAAAGCATCAATCTTTTTCAAGATTCGATTCCGCTGAGATTCAGAAGCATATCCTATATCTGAAGCTTTTGCAACAGTCCTTGGATGACTATACTTCAATACTTTATAGAAAAGAACAGCTTCCTTTTTGGAGAAATCGCTTTCAATACCTTTTCCTCGGTGTGACAAATGCTCTTCCATGAGAGCCAAGGCCTCCTTATCTTTAAAAAGGTGATAGAGACAATCTGCCTTATAATATCTAGAATCATTGATGACAGACTTTGCCCATCTGACACCATAGCCATTTTCCGCAACCTCTTCAATAGTCATATTTAAAACAACATCCCACTCTTCTATGGATTGTCCATATCTTTCTAATGACCAAAGGATTCTGCCACGAGTATAATTCAAGAGAGGCATGACAGGGCATACCTCTTTTGCTTTATCGGCATAAGACAAAGCTTCCTTATCTTTGCATCTGTTCCATAGAACATTTGCAAGTTGAGTCAACAAATAGCAGTTATTTGGTGACAAAGCAAGTTCCTTTCTCAACAGCTTTTCTGCTGCTGAGAAGGATTTGCTCTTTATAAGTTCTATCAATTTATCCATCTTACTTAGAAATATTTGATTCTGTCCCAAAAGGAAGTTGTACCTCTTCGTTCCAAAGTTTCTCAAACGCTTCCTTTGATATTGCATGAATATTGAGATTTCGATAATCATCCATAGTCATGTCATTATCACACCAATACCCCAAGTTTTCTTCAAAGGGAGCTTTGAACACCACCAAGCCATTTTCTGCCACACCAACTTCCCTATTCGTATATTCTTCTACGTCATCATACTCTATGTACCATTCTTTAACGTAGTCAAGATTTTCCTCTAATGTAGGGTTAGCCTTCGGCACTAAATGGGTTAATAACTTAACTAAATGGGTTAATAACTTATTTGTTATCTTTTCCCAAAAGGTGGCTTTTTGAGCTATGGAATATTGATATTCTAATTTGAAATACAGCATTTTTTCATTTAATTTGTAAAACAACATATATATACTAATTTAAAAGTGTACCACTTTCTAATTAAAAAGTGTACCGCTCTTCACCGCATCATTGCTTCTTATGTAAAGCTAGCTGAATTCTTAAAGAATCTACAATACAGCCATATCTACTTTTATCCAATGGACCATAAATCGTATCCTTAACTTTGTCTATAACCCAATACATCTTCTTTTGTTTTTTCATTTGTTGGTAATATCTTATTTCTTTTCCCAGCCAAACAGTATCATTATCAAGTAAAGCAGGATCAAATTTTTGATATGCCACGATATACCGTTCATTATAAGCATAATCTATGATTTCTGGAAATAGTACCAACGTATCAACTCCCTTTTCATTTTGCTTACAAATACTTTTTTCACTATAAGAGTAACCGTTGCCTAAATCCCAGTAATCACCATGAATGCAACTTGTTACCAACAGCCCTATTAGTATAAATATCACACAATGTTTCATCTTAAAAGATTTTTCTTTTTCCTAATTTTCGCAACACTATAATTTATTTTTTTATAAGCACCAGAGCAACGATAAGTTGTTCTGGATTTTGCCATGTCAGAAATTTCACTTATCCTAGTGTTGCTAAAAACAGTAAAATTCTGAATGACATGGCAAAAGTACAAATAAAATCTGAGAAGTTCACTCCTTTAGGAGTTTTTTTTCAATCATAGAGTTTTTTCGCTTTTGAGTGTTCGCCAGCATGCTACTATGCCCAAACAGTGAACTGGCGGACCTAGGACAGCCAACCGGCGGACCTAGAACAGCTAACTGGCGGAGTATCCGACAGTAGGCTGTCTCGTAGATTTACTTTGTAACATACTCAAGTTTTGCAAGTGAGCTCCATTTTCTTCTGTTTTTATTGTTTTATCCCAAAATAAATTGTATCTTTGCACGCGTATTTAAAACATATTACAATCTATATCAGATATAGATGTATCAAATAACATATAGAGAAATGAATAAGATTTTTAAACTCATCTTCGTGCTCTGCTGCTTCTGCGGCATCGCACAGGCTCAGCTTCAACGACCTAAGCTCGTTGTAGGCATCGTAATCGACCAGATGCGATGGGATTATCTCTATCGCTACTACGCCCGCTACGGCGAAGGCGGATTCAAGAGAATGCTCGGCGAAGGATTCAGCGTAGAAAACTGCAAGATTCCTTATATCCCTTCGGTTACAGCCATCGGCCACTCTTCTATCTGGACCGGTTCCGTTCCTTCCATCCACGGAATTGCAGGAAACAACTTCGTGAAGGATGGAAAGGTTGTGTACTGTACTGCTGATGATACCGTCAACCCGGTAGGTTCAGACAGCAAGGCTGGCAAGATGTCGCCTCGCAACCTGTGGGTAACCACCATCGGTGATGAACTCCGTCTGGCTACCAACAACCGCTCTAAGGTGATTGGTGTAGCCTTGAAAGACAGAGCATCCATCCTCCCTGCGGGTCATCACGCCAATGGTGCTTACTGGTTTGATGATAAATCGGGCAAGTTCATCACCAGTACTTTCTATATGGATAAGTTGCCAGAGTGGGTGAACAAGTTCAACAAGCAGAAACTCCCAAACAAGTATCTTTCCAAGAAATGGGAGACGCTCTACCCTATCGATTCCTATAAGGAGAGCACCAGCGATGACAACAACTATGAGAACGGTATCGCAGAAGGCGAGAAGGCTGTGTTGCCACTCGATTTGCCAACCTTATATAAAAAACATGGCTACAAGATTCTCCGCAACACCCCATTCGGCTGCGACCTGACCTTCGATATTGCCAAGGCAGCCATCGCGGGCGAGAATCTGGGTAGAAACACAGATACTGACCTGCTGACCATCAGCTGTTCAAGCACCGATTACATCGGTCATCAGGTGGGCGTGAACGCTATAGAAACAGAAGACTGCTATCTTAGACTTGATAAGGCTCTGGCTGATTTCTTCGCTTATCTCGACCAGACCGTGGGCAAGGGAAATTATCTCACCTTCCTCACCGCCGACCATGGAGGCGTAAACAACGCCACCTTCCTACAGGACCAACGAATCCCTGCCGGCATCTGGAACAAAAAGGGATTGGTAGAAGAGCTGAATCAGATTCTGAAAGCTAAGTTCAATACCGACAAGGATCTCGTGAAAACCATCATGAACTATCAGGTATTCTTCAATACCAATACCATCGAGGAACTCGGTTTGGATTACGCAGCCATCAAGCAGTCAGTGGTAGATAGATTGAAGAAAGACAAGGATGTGCACTATGCCTTCGATATGGAGAAGACCTCCACAGAGAGCATTCCTGCAGAGCTGAAGTTCCGTGCCATCAACGGTTACAACCGTGAGCGCAGCGGAGGTGTTCAGATTGTACTGAAACCAGGTCACTACGATTATTACAGCAGCAAGGGAACTACCCACGGAGCATGGAATCCATACGATATCCATATTCCTTGCCTGTTTATGGGTTGGGGCATCCAGCACGGCGAGAGTGCCCAGCCTCACTATATGACGGATATTGCCGCCACCGTATGTGCCCTGCTTCATATTCAGGCACCTAACGGCTGCATCGGCACACCGATATTCTAAACACAACAAAGGCTAGGTTTCCCAGAATCGGGAACCTAGCCTTTATTATTTATTTCCTCTTCAAAAGAGAAACTCTTTTATTCTTTCATGCAGATTGTATTCTTCATGCATAATTATATTCTTTCATGCATGATTTTCCTAATCATCATTCATGATTTCCATATATTCCTCGTAGGAAATATATCTGCCACCCATCGACTTGAGATGCGGGGTTTCCAACTGGCAATCTATCATCTTGCCTCCATGCTCCTGCAGATAATTAGCCAGGAAGATGAGGGCTATCTTTGAACCCGATGGAACCTTGGAGAACATACTCTCGCCGATGAAAACCTTGCCGATGGTGACGCCATAAAGTCCACCCACCAGTTCACCGGTCTCATTATCCCATACTTCCACGCTTGCCGCAAAGCCCTGCTCATGAAGGGCGGAGAATACCTGAATAATGTTTTCACCCAACCAGGCACCCTCTTCCTCGTAACGGCCATTGGTCTTGCTGCAGGCACGAATCACAGCATCGAAATCCTCGTTGATTCCCACGCTGTATCGGTTCTTTCTCAGCAAGGTTCTCATGGAATGACTGACGTGGATTTCGTCCGGGAAGATGACGAAGCGCTTCATCGGACAGAACCAGAGTATCTCCGGCTGGTCGCGAAAGCTATACCAGGGAAAGATGCCGTTGCTGTAAGCCAGCAGCAGGCGGTCGATACTCAAGTCGCCACCTATTGCAAAGCAACCGTCTTCATCACCATAATGCGGATCGGGAAAATAAATCTCTTCCGCATTTTCATCTATCTGTAATATCATCGCTTTCTAACAATTAATCACCAATTCCTTACCATCGAAATCTACGCAGCCCTTGCCAGCCTTCTTGAGCTTGCCGAAGAGCAGAGCCTTCATCAGGATTGGCTTCAGGCGGTTGCCGATGACACGATCCATCTCGCGGGCTCCATATTCCTTGGTAAAGCCCCACTCCAGAATCTTCTCTCTTGCCGCATCGGTAAGCGTAATAGAAACTCCCTTTGCTGCCAACTTTGCATCGAGCTGACGAAGCTTCTTGGCAAGAATCAGTTCTGCCATGTGCTTATCCATATCGTTAAACACCACAGTGTCGGAAAGTCGGTTGATGAACTCTGGCTTGAAGGTCTTCTTTACCTGAGCCAACATCGCCTCGCCACGGGTTACATTACCGCCGAAACCTACGCTTGCCTGGGATGCATACTGCGCTCCGGCATTGGAAGTCATCACGAGGATTACGTTGCGGAAGTCTGCCTTCTGACCCTTGTTGTCGGTCAATCGGGCATAGTCCATCACCTGCAGCAGGATGTTGTAGATGTCGCTATGCGCCTTCTCAATCTCATCGAGCAGGAGCACGCAGTTTGGTGTCTTGCGGATGGCATCGGTAAGGAGACCTCCATCTTCATAACCCACGTATCCGGCAGGCGAACCGATGAGCTTAGCCACGGTATGCTTCTCGGTGTATTCACTCATATCGAAGCGCACCAGTTCGATGCCGAGTTCCTTAGCCAGCACACGGACCACCTCGGTTTTACCTACACCCGTAGGACCCACGAAGAGCAGCGAAGCCATCGGCTTGTCATCATCCACCAGTCCTGCCTTCGCCATCATCACAGCCTCAACCACCTTATCCACAGCCTTGTCCTGACCATAGATCTTGTCGAGTATGCGCTGGCGGAGCGTAGCCAGAGAATCATTGTTCTCATCCTTGATGGCAGCCGCATCTATCTTGCAGACCTTGGTAAGAATCTGCTGGATAATAGCCTTGGTTACGTAGGAACGCTGGCGATATTCCACAGGATGCACCTCCAGATAAGCACCCGCCTCATCCATCAGGTCGATGGCCTTATCAGGCAGACAGCGGTTGCTGATGTATTTGGCACTGGCACGAACAGCATACTCCAGGGCATCCTTGCGATAAGTTACGTTGTGGAACTTATTGTATTTATACTGCAAGCCCTCCAGTATCTTGATAGCCTCCTCCTCGGTAGGTTCCTTGATGTCAATCTGCTGGAAGCGGCGCACGATGCCCTTGCTCTGAGCCATGTAGCGGTTGAACTCTTCGTAGGTGGTGGAACCGATGAATCGGATGTCGCCAGCCTCCAGATACTGCTTCAGCATATTGGAAGCATCAGGTCCACCATCAGAGCCACGGCCTGCACCTATCATATTATGAATCTCATCAATATAGATGATGGTGTTGCCTTCCTTAGCGGCTCCTGCCATCACCATCTTGATACGTTTCTCAAAGTCGCCACGATACTGGGCACCGGCAAGCATCTGTCCCATGTCCATGCCATAGATGCGTGCGCCCTTGAGGCGCTCGGGTACCTGATTCTCGTTGATGAGCTTGGCAAGACCATAAACCAGGGCTGTTTTACCTACGCCCGGTTCGCCGATGTGAAGCGGATTGTTTTTTTCTGCACGACAGAGCACCTGAATGGTTCTATCCAGTTCCTGTTCTCTGCCGATGAGCGGATTGTGTTCCTCCACCTGATCAGAGATGCAGGTAACCAACTGATGCCAATCCTGAGGCTGTCGGCTTCTGCCCTCCTCTTCGTCATCATCATAATCGTTATCATAGTCATCCTCATCGTAGCCATCACCCATCATCAGGGTTTCATCACCTGGTTCATTTTCCAGCGGATAATAGCTATCCACACTCGCCAGGAATTCGCCCTGACGGTCGCCCACGTTCTTGCACAACAGGTAAGCGGCTTCTGAGTTCTGCAAGCCAAACATTGCCTGCACGAAATGAGGCACATTCACGAGTTTTCTATCAGCGGCAGCAGCCAAGGCGCATGCCGTTCCAAACATGGTCTTGAAGAGCGACGAAGGCTCCGGCAGATACTTGATGTTTTCAGGCACACGCTCCTGCTTGGCGAGCCATCCCACCAAGTCTTCGTGCATCTTAAGACTATCCACGCCCTCCTCCTGCAAAGCCTGGCAGAAGGCATACTGGCGGAGCAATGACAGGAGCATGTGCTCCGGCATCACGAACTCGTGGTCGAAGAATCGGGCCTGCTTCATGGCATCGTCCATCAAGACACTCATATATCGGGTTAATCCCATACTGTCCATTCTATTCTTTTCCTTTCTTTATTCGGGATTTAAAACTTGAATCGGGGGTTTTGAAAAGCCCCCGATCATTCTGGCATATAAGTGAGCTTCAGCGGATATTTCTGCGTACGGGCTTTCTCCATCGCTTTTTCCACTTTGCTCTTGGCAATGTCGTAGCTGTAGGTGCCCACCACGGCTTTTTCTTCGTGATGAACCTTGAGCATGATAGCTTCAGCCTCAGCCTGCGACTTGAAGAAGATGGTTTCGAGGATATCCACCACGAAATCCATCGGTGTGAAGTCATCGTTGAACATCATCACCACGTAACGCCCCGGCTCCTTGAGCCTGGTTTTCTGGCGTTCACGAATTGCTGTCTGTTCTTGAGCCATATCTTAATTATTACTTTGTATAAGCATTGGTAATCTCCACTACGTAAACATCGTGGAATCCACCCTTGGCACCATACCACTGCAGAAGATCCTTATCGAGAAACTTCTCGGCAGTCATACTGTCCTTATAAAGTTTGCGACATTCCAGTGTGAGTCGTGACTGCTCGAAGCCGATGCAACCATTATCGGTCTCTACAGGAGTCAATCCTGTTTCCTTTACCTTATCGAAATCACGTCCGCTCTTGGATCCGCAGAAGTTATATATCTTTCGAGCCTCCTCGCTATTGCCGAGGAAAGAGAGGGTCATGAATTCATTCTCCTCGATGATGCCGTGGGTAAAACGTTCAGGGCGGATAAATACCACAGCCACCGGCTTGTTCCAGAGCCATCCCAGACAGCCCCAGGAAGCCGTCATCATATTGAACTTATCCTTGTTGCCGGCGCAAACCAGCATCCACTCCTTGCCAATAGTCTCGAAGACGTTATCATTCAGTTCTTTTACGTTGATTTTCTCCATTTTATCTGTTCCTTTCAATTATTATATTACACTTATATTATATATAACTAACACATCATCAGAGGTGAGAACACTTCTTCAAATGTTAAAAACTATTTTATTTTTGGGAAAAGAACTATTATTCCCCAAAATCTTTGTATCTTTGCACCGCTCATCTATAATTAGAAGGAGTTTCGAGACCCGCTTGCCACCGATGCAATACGGGTCTTGCGTTTTTATAACACATTCGGAAGTCTTCGCCCCATCTTTTTTATTAAAGCCTTTTTTCCATATTCCTTATTAAGATAATAAGCAGTCAACAGATAAAAAGCATTGCTTCGCTGATGCTCTAAAACTATGACATATTCCTCCACACTATCATATATATAAGTCTTTTTGACTTTTCGTTTCTTTGCATCCCTTTCCTCTATTGTGAAAATATCTATATTGTCGGGACTTCTTTCCTTTATATGATGAAGGATCCAATGCAGCCTTTGAGAACGTGCCATTTCAAAAACACGCTTTGGATATTTGGAACCATCTTCATTTTCTATCAAGACCTCCTCACACGTCAAATGCTTAAACAACCTACCCATATCAGCTTCACCTTGTACCTTTATGGGATAGATTCGCCTCTTCCGAAAAGTAAAATCCTCATTATCTTCTATATCCCTTCTAAAAATATTCAATAAATCATAATGCCTCTCAGACTCACTGAGTCCTATCAAATCCAATAATTCTGGATATTTCTTTATGATATTCAAACCTGCCATAATCTTCACTTTAAATTGATAAAGAATAAATTAAACTTCTTTCGAGCTAATGGTGTCGTTGCATTTAACGATATATTACTATGTCTCTTTATCTTCTCTATCAATCTTCGTTTAGCAATAACAGAACCTGAGATTTCACCCTTCTCTATACGCAGATTATAATTAATTGCACCAATAAGCACATCGGCCAATTGAATAAAAACACTTTCATGAGATCGAATAAACTGAAAATTCCCAATAGAAGAATTAAATTTCATGATTTTCTTCAACTTTTCCATTTTCTCATAGCTACATGTATCCTTAATATCTATATATACATTATACGTGTTCTGAAAATCTACCTTGGTATGAAGAAGCTGGAAATACATCCGAAAATAGAAATCATTAAAGGTATAATCAGGACGAGACTCGTCTATCTGGGACTTATCTACTACGACAGTCCTAAACTCCAAATCATTCATAAAGAACCAGTCTATCAAGTCAGCATATACTTTATAAGTTGCCTCATGGACATTGGTCCATTTCAATTCTTCAGTATAATTATGCTTCTGCTTAATAGCCTTAATTTCATCCTTAGCCATCCCTATTTGTGGATAAGCAATACTTGTGTATCCTAACAGCATATAGGGATGACCATCATGAATCAAATGGGTACTTTCATCACAATATATATTGAACGTTTTGCTCATATCCATTAAACATTTATATAAAACAATGCAAAGATAGCACTTCTTCATTATAAAAACAAAGAAAATGAAGATTTTTTATCCTCCTACCGCAAAAAAATCCATTTTCAGATACAACTTATCGAAATTATCACTATCTTTGCAACCGTAACCCTTGCTGAAAGCCCACAAGATGGCAGGAGGTCGGGGCGACATATACATATTAAGGCGTAACTGTACGCTTTGGTTTTGACGATTCGTGAATCTCGCAAATTCCAATAAAGTTGTCAAGAACAAAGCAATGGGGACGCCCTACAGGGTGTATTATATACAGCCCTCTTTGGCTTCGAGCAATATGCTCGTTGGTAGGGAAGAGGAATTATATACACATCTACGTGGGGCTTTCAGCATTGCTCGTTCCGACAACTTGGGCAATGCGAGAGCCTACGAATCGTGGAACGAGCATCAGGACTGGCTCCACGTTTTTTTTATGCATATGTAAACTATAACTTCACATCAAGAATTAGGCAATGCCTTAAGGAGCCTAGAGGCTATGGTTAAACATAACAACTTGAGACTTATGAAAAAATGTATTCTCTTTTTATTATGCATTATGAGTTCGCTATCCATTTGGGCTGAATCCTTTCAGATTACCAATCCTGGAACATTGAAAGAAACCTTGATGGAAGCCGACTTTACAGGCACTCAGCTGACCATTACTGGTATGCTCAACGCTGCTGACCTTTCCTATATCCATGATGGGACTGGCAGATTAGCCAATGTAACAGACTTGGATATTTCTAACATTAAGGTCTTACCTTCGGAAGAATGTTATGCAAGTGGTAAAGTTAGCCAAACTGTTGGTGACATTTTGCGACCACAAGCATATTTTTACTATAGCGAAGAAAATTATTGTGATACAACCCATACCACCGACATGCTTGGGCGAGGGCACACCACATATAAAATCCACGGAAACCATCTTGCAGGTCTTTTCCTAGACAATGCTAGTTATAAAAACGTTTCTTTACCGAATTCTTTAAACAACATAGGCTTTTATATGTTTCAGAACAGCAATGTTGAAAACATATCTTTTCCCCAGACATATGAAACGATAGAAGATGGAGCTTTCATTTCCTGTAACATTTCATCTATAGATTTGCCGAAAGAATGTAAGTTTATTGGCAAATATGCATTCGCTAATTGCAGATACTTAAGTAGTATTAATCTAGAAAATGTAACACATCTTGGAAATGCTGCTTTTAGTGGTGCCAATATATCTGGAGCCATTCAACTTGGGAAGATTACAGAAATTCCTGAAAGATGTTTTGATGGATGTAACATTTCATCAGTAGTTTTGTCTTCAGAACTAAAAGTTATCGGAAAATCTGCTTTTTCTGGTAGCATGACAACATTATCTTTACCTGAAGGATTAGAGAGGATAGAAGAATTGGCTTTCTTTTATTGCAGTAAATTAAAATCCGTAATTATCCCACAATCTGTAAGCTATATAGGAAATCTAGCGTTTCCAGAAAGTCTGGTTAAGACTATACAACCTGTAGATGGCATTATATATTTAGGAAATGTAGCCTATAAGTTTACCCCTTCCCTAGATGGCAAAACAGATATCAAATTTCGAGACGGAACAATTTCCTTATCTCCATACCTAATGAATACTAGTGATTACATAAGGTCCACGGTACAAAAAATAGAACTCCCAAGTTCTGTAAAACAAATTGGAGACGAGGATATGCCTACAGCTTACGACCTGGGAGTTTTTGCGCGATGTAAGAAACTAGAAACAATAAACCTACCTGAAGGATTAGAAGAAATCGGCAACTCTGTTTTCAAAGGTTGTACAGCATTAAAACACATAACATTACCCAACAGTTTAAGAACTATAGGAAGTTGTGCATTTGAAAATACAGGCATCAGCAAAATAACATTTGGTGACAGCCTAAGATTTGTCGATTATTACGCTTTCGACAATTGTAGCTCGCTCTATTCTATTCGCTTTAACTCTAAAAATGCTAGAGGATTCAAGGCGGATTTCGAAAAGAGTCCTATCGAAAAAGTCGTTTTCGGTCCTAAAGTAGAGTACATACCAAGTATGCTACGCGACAATACTTCCATTATACGAGTTGAATTCGAAGAAAATGAGATAGACAATGCTCCTCTCGAAATACAAGAGTACGCATTCGAAGATTGTTCCTCTCTGAAAATAGCCTCTCTCCCTAAAAGATTAGCCCTCGTAGGCAGAAGAGCTTTCGATGGCATCAAGGAAATTAACTCTTTAAAACTATACGAGAATTCTGTGTTGAGAAAAGAAGCATTTTACAATATAGGAAACATAGAGGAACTTTATTACGACATTACAGAAAACGAAACGTCAGATTGTTTCAAACTTTCCAACATTCACAAAATAAGTATCGGAAGACATGTTAAATCATTACCTAAAGAACTCTTTAATAGAAACGAGACTCTTACCTCTGTTATCTTTGAAGACAGAAAAGCAGATGACGAAGTATATAGTTTGACCATTGGCGAATCATGTTTCCAAGGCTGTAACATTGAAACACTAAAACTACCAGGATACGATGAGCAAGTACCAGAAGGTGTAAGTCTGACTTTTGGCAAAAAATGTTTTAGTAGTAATCCTATCAAAGAGTTTAAGATGCCTCATGTTCCAACAAGAGTAGAGGATGAGGCATTTTGGGGCTGCCCGCTTGAAAGCATCAGTTTAGAAGAAGGAATTTCTTATATTGGCAATCTTGCCTTTAGGGCAATATCGCAAGGTGAAGAAACCGTACTTCAGTCTATAGACATTCCTGCATCTGTAACAGAAATCTACAATAATGCATTCAATGCATTCTATTGGATATTCCATTCTTCGCCAACGGTCAATAACCCACACACTTACAGTTATGCACGTAGTTGTTACTATCCCAAAGGTGAGAAGAATACTTTCAAAGATGCCTTTGGGTCTGCTTATGAATACGAGACTACTATAAGTCAGGAGAAGATGACCTTGGACTTAGAAGAAAGCCAAACCCTAACGGCTGCATTTAAAGTTAAGTGGTCATTTAATGGAGCACCAAACTCGCAATCATTTGTCTGGGAAAGTTCAGACCCAACAGTCGCCACAGTAGATGGTAACGGAAAAGTATCTGCCGTAAACGAAGGTACAGCCACCATTACTGCCTACCTATTACATAAAGGAGGTAACAATAAGACTTGTACCGTCACTGTAATGAGTTCGACAGGCATCAACACTACACTGGTAGACAAGAATAGCCACCAAACATACTACGACCTATCCGGCAACAAACTCTCTGTTCCTCAAAAAGGAATCATTATTGTCAAGTATAAAAACGGAAAGACTAAGACAGTTCTTGTTAAATAGATTTTAAGCTTTTTTCAAAAAACCTCGGTGGAAAGGATATCCCCCACCGAGGCGATTTTTACTATTATTCACTAAACAGGTCATCTGCCACAACCTCGCTCTGCACCCTATTCCAATAGGCATTATGAGCTACCCCATAAGTGGTAACCATCGTAAGATGAATCGCCTTGCGATGAGAAACGGAAGCACCAAAGC
>ERZ1026870.261-NODE-261-length-33198-cov-130.791660_pt1 | contig 33198 bp, 21 predicted proteins | sample MGYA00380165_ERZ1026870 | MGnify/ENA primary metagenome ERZ1026870 (study PRJEB33269, sample SAMEA4719801) | human gut metagenome | biome: human-associated habitat; feature: organic feature; material: feces | place: Cameroon | collected 2013-10 ...
TCAGTGCCGCAACAGGTGGCGGTACGGGTGACTTGCTCGACATCATATTAGACAAGCTTCAGGACAATCCTGAGGAAGCCATCGAGGAAGACATTCCTCGTTTCGCCGTGGTAGGTCGTCCTAACGCCGGCAAGAGCAGTATCATCAATGCCTTCATCGGTGAAGACAGAAACATCGTTACCGAGATTGCTGGTACTACCCGCGACAGTATCTATACCCGTTACGACAAGTTCGGCTTCGACTTCTATCTGGTTGATACCGCCGGTATCCGCCGCAAGAACAAGGTGAGCGAGGACCTGGAGTTCTATTCCGTGATGCGTTCCATCCGTGCCATCGAGAACAGTGATGTCTGCATCCTGATGCTCGACGCCACCCGTGGTATCGAGACCCAGGATATGAACATCTTCCAGTTGATTCAGAAGAACAACAAGAGTCTGGTGGTGGTAGTAAACAAGTGGGACTTGGTAGAGGAGAAGAACCAGAAGGTGATTGATACCTTCGAGAATGCCATCCGCAAGCGTATGGCTCCATTCGTGGATTTCCCTATCATCTTTGCTTCTGCATTGACCAAGCAGCGTATCTTCCGTGTACTGGAGACAGCCAAGGAGGTTTACCAGAACCGCAAGGCTCATATCGGTACTTCCAAGCTCAACGAGGTGATGTTGCCTATCATCGAGGCTTATCCACCACAGAGCGTGAAGGGTAAGTATATCAAGATCAAGTACTGTACCCAGTTGCCAAACACCACGATTCCATCGTTCGTGTTCTATGCCAACTTGCCACAGTATGTAAAGGAGAACTATCGCCGCTTCCTGGAGAACAAGATTCGTGAGAACTGGTCGTTGCATGGTTGTCCTATCAACGTCTTCATTCGTCAGAAGTAAGGGGAAGTGAAGAGTGGAGAACGAAGAGTGAAGAATCAAAATGTATAAAGATGAAGAAACTTTTGATTTTTATGATAATAAGTATGGGGTTGGGACTTTCTTCCTGCAAGGAGGAGCGTCCTGACCCTTCTTACTTTGCGGGTATCGCCGCAAAGGGTTACTACGACTTGCTCCTTGAGGGCAAGTACGAGGAGTATGTGGCTGGTTTCAACCAGCCCTACCGCATCCCGAAGGGCTATCACGACCAGCTGCTGCTCAATGCCCGGATGTATGTGGAGCAGCAACAGCTGGAGCACCAGGGCATAGCGAAAGTGAACGTGCTGAATGCCAAGGCAGACACCGCCCACCATGTAGCCGACGTCTTCCTGCAGCTAGCCTTCGGCGACAGCACCAAGGAGCAGATTGTGGTTCCGATGGTGGAGGTGAAGGGCGAGTGGAAGATGAGGTAGGAGACTATTTCGCATTATTCTTTAAAAATTTTGGAGGAACAAGATATGTTAGACTTGAATAGAAGACGATTGCCTGTAGGCATTCAGTCGTTTAAGAAAATCAGGGAGGGTAACTTCGTGTATGTTGACAAGAGCGACTTGGTGTGGTATTTGGTGAACTATGGTGACCAGTACAACTACTTGAGTCGTCCTCGTCGATTCGGCAAATCCGTGCTTGTAGATACCCTCCAGCACTATCTCGAAGGCAATAAAGAACTCTTCGAGGGTTTGAAAATCATGGAGTTGGAGAAGGAATGGAAGCATCATCCCGTGATTCGTCTTGATATGAGCAGGGGTGGGGCTACGGCTGAGACCATCCGTTCTTACCTTAATATACGATTCAAGTATTATGAGGAGAAATATGGAATAGATGTGGATCCAACAGCTCAGCTTGCCGATCGTTTTGATGCTATCATCGTGTCGGCATATAAGCAGACCAGTCAGCCGGTGGCTGTGCTTATTGATGAGTATGACGCTCCCCTTCAACATTCCTGGAAAACCGATGATCACGATGGCTGCACGGAAGCCTATCGTGAGGTGTTTGCTATCTTAAAGGCAGATGATGAGTATGAGTGCTTCGTGTTCATCACGGGCATCACCAAGTTTACTCAAATCTCCCTCTTTTCTGTGCTCAACAACTTAACCAATATCAGTTTTGAACCTGAATATGCCGCCATTTGTGGTATAACGGAAGAAGAAATTGCCGCCAATTTTGGAAATGAAGTAAAGAAAATGGCAGATGTGAATGGTTGGACGGTAGAGGAAACGCATGCTCGCTTGAAGGATTTCTATGATGGTTACCATTTCTGCAGGCGAAATTCTGTGGATATTTACAATCCGTATAGTCTTGTGAATGCCTTGGGAGCACAGCAGATTCGTAATTTCTGGGCTTCTTCGGGTGCCACCTCGCTGCTACCGAAGTTTGTAACCAACTTGGAGATGCGCTTAGATTACTTTAATGATTGCTATATCGATTCCTTCACTTTAGAGACTTCTGATGTAGTAGGCGGCGGTGCCGAGCTCTTCCTTTATCAGTCGGGTTACCTGACGATGAAGGGCTATGAGGATGGCATGTATCACCTTGGCTTTCCAAATGAGGAAGTGAAGCAGGCGTTGAATAGGATAGTGATGCCGGCACTTACCTTGCGAAATGGAGAACAGGTGATTTCTACGCAGAATATGCTGACTCGCTATATGAATATAGCAAATGTTGATGAGGCGATGAAGTGCCTTCAGGCTTTGATAGCCGATGTGCCGTATAGTAACAAGAAGATGGCTTCGATGGATATGGAGGAGCGTTATCGTCTTTTGATGAGCACGATATTCCATGCCATAGGCTTTAGCGTGGAAGTTGAGCACATGCTTGCTACTGGAAGGATTGATATGGTAGTGAAGACTTCCCGATACATTTATGTATTAGAGTTGAAGTTGAAGAACAATGGCGGTAAGGATGCTGCTGCCAGCCAAATCAAGAGCAATAACTATCTGGAGCCATTTAAGGCTGATTCCCGTCAGGTGATTGGTTTGGCTTTGGAACTCGATGATCTTGGTAAGGGTATCTTGGATTGGAAGATGGTATGAGTATTTGCTTTCCATTATGGTGATAAGTGATGAAAATCCGCAGTCTTGACCTATATCAAGTCTGCGGATTTTTCGCTTCTTTTTGCCCGGAATGATGGAAATGTGCATTTGGGTGTTTGCGCAAACAAACGGAAAAGTGCAGAAAAGACTACACTTCACTGTTAAAAATGCGTTGCTTTAACTAAAAATAACACTATTTTCTTTGCTGGTTTCAAATATTTGTTTTAAATTTGCCGTCGAAATAAAGAATCGGGACGTAACTGAAACCAAAAAAAGAAAGTCTAAGAATGACGAAACTAACAACGAAAAATGAATTCCGAACAAGAACAACGGTTATGAATAACGAAATAAGAACGACGAAATAAGAACGACGAAACTCAGTTTTAGAATTTAAGGACTTAATTTTGATGAGATTACTCTTCCCATTCTAAGAACATAAATTTAACTTTTAAAACTTACAACGTATGAAACAGAACGTACTACTTTCAATGTTGGCAATGACTGTCCCAATGGCAGCATTCGCTGATGCTAATGTACCTACTGCACAAGATGTATATTCTTCTGCCGGTGGATTTGTGACATTTGACGTTTCATTGGTGCCTGGCGAATATACTATCGCAGCTAAGCCAACTAAGGGCGAGACCGTGAAGGTTATGGTAGATGGTAAGGAAACAACTAATTTCACCGTAAAGAAGGAAGGCAATGTGAAGATTCAGGCTACTGTTGATGAGAAGACAGAGTTTGAGTCAGCATTTGAGTTGACACTCAAGTATGATTTTGCGGCTGTAGCTGACCCTTTTGCAAAGAAACTTACAACCATTAGAGACGGTATTAAAGATGGTTTTAATACTGCTGCTATCCAGGCTAGTGTTGCTTCTATTGATGCCAAAATAGAGAATTTGAAGAATGGTGATTATAACTTCTATAAGACTCAGCAGCTCTATTTGGAAGATAACTCTATCTTTGTTAGAGATTTGAATAATTCACTGGAACAGTTGGGTAAGGATGTTAAGGCTGCAAAAGAAAATTTTGACGCTAAGGATATTGCGTCTAAACTCATTGAGGCAGTAGAGACTCCATTAGATGAAATCGAGGCTCTTATTGGTGCCAGTACAGATTATGCTAAGGTAACTAAGGGCTATGAGGCTCAGGTAAAGGCTTTGAGAACTGTTAAGGATGCTAAGGCTAAGGCTCTTGATACTTCTTATGAGAAGGGTACTGCTGTTGCTGATTTCGTAGAAAAGGATGTTAAGGCTTGGCAGACAGAACAGTTGGCTGCTATTAAGGCGTTGAAAGGCAATATTGAAGTTGCTAATGCCAATGACAACGATTATAATGAAGTTGCTAAGTTAGTAGCTGCATCTGAGGCAAATCGTAATGAAAAGACTCAGGAACTGTTGAAGCTTTTGCCTTCTGATGATGAGGTTTTGGGTAAGTTGTTGACTGATGCTCAGAACGAAATTGGGGAATTGAACAAGAAACTCTTGGCTGTAAAGACTGAGGCTCAGAATGGTACAGCAGAGTCTCATGATAATGCGACAGCAACCAAGAAGGCTAATCAGACAGCTTTAGCTGAGGTAGATGATGCTATCAATGCTGTTGTGGCAAAATATACCGGTTGGCAGAAGACTTATTCTGTAGAATTGAATGCGTCTGCAGAAAAGACTGCTAATTTGAAGAAGGTGACTGCTAAGGCTGATGCTACATCTGCACAGTTGACCAAGAAGGCTACAACTATTGAGACTGCTATTGCTTCTGAGACAGCTAAGTTGAAGGCTGATGCTATCGCTCATAAGCTCGGTACTTATGCATGGACTACTATCCAGGGTGATATTGATGCCCTTGGTGTAATTGTAGGTAATTATAATAATGTTGCTACAGCCTTGACTAACTATAATGCAGCTATTGCTAAGTTGGAGAAGACTGCTACAGATAAGAATGTTACCGTAACCGTTAAGGTTGATGGTAAGGATAAGACTCAGACTTACGCAGAACTTATTGCAGGTTTGAAGACAAGAGTTGCTAAGGTTCAGGCTGATTTCGATACAGCAAAGAAGGCTGCTGATGACAAGTTTGCTGCTGCTATTGCTGGTGTGAAGTTAGATGCTGATATTCAGACAGAAGCAGAGTCTTGGACAGCTTCTTACGAGGCTAATAAGTATAAGTTTGATAACGCAAATCTTATTAAGGTTGCTACAGACAAGGTTGATGCAGCCAAGGCAGACATCAAGAGTGCCTTCGATAGAATTGATACTTATAAGTTCGACTTCGATACTTACGGAAAGAAGGCTGAGACATTGCATGAGCAGTTGGGCAAGGTAAACCTTCAGGTTAATGATCTGGATGTACAGGTCAAGGCTTTGGATCCAAATGGTGCACCTGATAAGGCTATTGAAGGCGTAGGTAAGATCAATGAAACGTTGAAAACTGTCAGTGCAGACTTGGATAAGTTGACCATCGCTGCTGATGAGGCTAAGACCGCATTTGTTCCTGTTAAGGAGCTGAAGGCTACAGCTGATTCTAAGGTAACCGAGTTGACTGCTAGTCATAAGGAAGTAGTTGCTCTGAATAAGGATGCTTCTACTAAGTTTACTGAAGCTTGCGATGCAGCTGAGAAAGAGATTACTGCTATAACTGCCAAGATTAAGGCATCTTATGAGGCTGAAACCTTAGTTGCTGACTGGAAGGATTCTAAGGATAAGGATGGTAAGGTTATCAAGGGTCTCGAGACACAGTTGAAGGATCTCGCTACAACTCTTGCAGGATTGAAGGCTGATGCAAATGCAGCTAATGATAACTTGACTGCTAAGGATGCTCTTGTAAAGGCAATTACTACTTATGGTATTGCTGATAAGGTGGCTGCGGCTGATAAGGCACTTGGAACACTTGAGCATAAGACATTTAAGGATCAGCTTGCTGGATACAAGACAGAAAAAGCTGCCATTGATAAGGCTATCACTGATACATACACGGCTGGCAAGGCAAAGGCTGAGCAGACTGCAATTACTCAGCGTATCCAGAGCTTGGCAAACAATTTGACAAACTTTGCTACAAATGTTCCTATTGTTGTTGCTAATAAGGACGCTTTGGATAATACCACTTCTGATTTGGATGCAGCTTGGACAAAGGCATTCAATGATATCACAAATAGTGATGCTTCATCTAAGGTGAAGGAGTGGCAGGTTAAGCTGAATGAGCAGAAGGTATTGTTGGATGCAGCTAAGAAGGATGTTGCTTCTTCTTATGATGCTGGAACATTGCTTGATAGCAAGAAGTTGGAAATCAGCAAGCAGTTGGAGACCATCCAGACCGAGGTTACTTCTATTGTGAAGGAGCAGGAAGCTGGTTACAATGCAGCTATTGCTGCCGACAACAAGGTGGTTTACGAGGACTTCCTGAGTGAGGCTAATCTGACCCAGACCATTATCAATAATGCGAAGGTTACAATCAATGGTTATCTGAATATCAACCATGATGTCTTGAAGCTCAATGTTGAAGAACTTGATAAGGTTTCTAAGGCTCTTAAGGAGATTGATGTTTATCAGGCTAGCTTGGAAGACTTGAAGGCTAAGACTCTCAAGGAATATCAGGATACCAAGGCTCCTGCGTTGTTTGATGTAGCTGGTAATAATAAGAAGGCAGCTAATGCTTATCAGGGTAAGGTTACCCTTAAGATGAATAACTTGTCTTCTATTATTAATAAGAAGGCTAATGATTTATATGCAGCTAAGTTCACTGAGGGTCTTGCCAAGAGCGTAACAGACCGTAAGACAGAGTTGGATAAGGTTGTTTATGACAAGAAGATGGTAACTTCTGCATTTACAGATGTTCAGAATGTTATTGATGAGATTACAGCACTTGCTGCTGATCAGGTTAATTTGATGATTAATCTTGATACTCAGATTCTTGACAAGATTCAGAATGCTGAAGACGCAAAGTTGCTTGACAAGGCTACAGCTAAGGCTTTGAATGATGATTATAGCGCTAAGCTTTCTGAACTCGAGGCTGATGCAAAGGCAAAGGAAACCGAAATGGCTGCGTTTGTTCATGCTGATAGAGATAAGGATCTTGATGCCTTCAAGGAGAATGTAACTGCATCTGTTGGAGAGGCAAAGAAGAAGGTTGCTGCTGAAAAGTTGGCATTGACAAATTATGAGGCTGTTAAGGCTGATTTCGCTAAGTATGATAAGGCTAAGGCTGTTTATGAGACAGCAAAGAAGGCTGATGGTATCGCAAAGGCTAATGATGTTATCCGTAAGGAGTTGGCACCTAAGTTCACAGAGTTGGATGCTAATTTGGCTGCCGCAGAAAAGTACTATTTGGCTTACTTCTTTGATACATCAGCACTGAAGGCTGCTTCTAAGGCAATTGGTATTGATATCAATACTAAGAAGGCAGAGCTTGAACAGGCTAGAGTTGATAAGCTTAATAAGAGTGAATATGAGACTGCAATTGCTGGTTTTGCAAAGCGTATAGAGGCACTGTATGAAAGTGCTAATAATACAGAGCAGGCCGCTATTAGCGCTGAGATTGCTAGTATTACTGCTGATAAGGATCAGGCCGTTAAAGGCTTCAATGCTGCAGGTGAGACAGAAAAGGCTACAGAGATTGAGAAGTTCTTCGAGACAAATTGCATGAATTTGGCTGCTGAATTTAGTAAATTGACGTTGCCAGAAGACTTGGCTGAGACTCAGGCTACATATATTGCTTGGGAAAAGAAGGTTGCCAAGGCTCATGCTGGTATCATCAACTTGTGGAAGGCTGATTTGACAGAGTCTACCTATAAGACTTTGGTTCAGAATTTCGATGTAGTTAAGGCAGAGTATGATAAGCTTGCTAATATCGTAACAACTGGTCATGAGCCTGTGAAGAAGGCTTATGCTGATAAGGCAGCTGAACTTGGTGTTAAGGTGAACGAGCTTAAGGCTTCTTTGGAGGACGATAAGGCTAATGGCTTTGTTATGCTTTACAATACCAAGCGTCAGAGTGCAATTGATGCATTAGGTGACGAGATTGAGCCTGTATTGAAGAAGGCTGATGCTAAGGAGACAGCATGGAAGACCAATGACAATGTGAAGGCATCTCTTGATACTCAGTTGCAGGCATTGAACACAAAGCTTGAGACTGTAGTGGATGCTATCGCAGAGCTTCCTCATGTAGCTGGTACTCTTGATGTTAGTGTTAAGAATATTACTGATGAGATTAAGTCTGTTACTGAGAGTATAGCTCTTGAAGCTCAGGCTGGAAAGCTTGTTGAAGGTTCTTACAAGACAAACGTAGACAATATTGCTGCTAGCATTAAGAATTTGAACCTTGGTGCTCACAATTCTGAAGCTACTGGTGTTATCAAAGATATCCAGAGTATCTGTGATGGTATTATATCAGCAAATTACAATGCTACTTTGAAGAGTGATGCTATAGCTGTTAATGATAAGATTTCTTCTTTGAAGGAATTCAACACCAATATGTTTAATGGCAATCGTTCTTATGTAAAGGATATTAATGGTAATCAGATTAAGGATAAGGATGGCAAGGACATCACTATGTTGGAGAAGTTGCCAGACTATCTCGCAGAGGTATATCCAGCTGTTCTCACTAAGGCAGATGAACTCGCTAAGGAGCTGAATCTGATTAACATGAAGGCTAAGAACCATATTGGTGACGCTGACCTTGATGAGACTGTAACTGTTAATGACTACTCTGAGGTTCGTTCTTGGATTATCGAGAACAAGGAGTACAAGGATCTTGCAGTTGACAAGGCTTGGGCTGGTGATGTTAATGGTGATGGCGTCTTCACTGTTGCTGACTTGACTCAGATTTCTAATATCATCTTCTACGGTGACCCTGCTGGTGAGAAGGTTGAGGAAACTGAGGGTGGTACAACAAGAGCTCGCGTTGTAAGAAGTGCTACTTCTGCTGATGGTGAACTTGCTGTTACCAAGACTGGTGAGGAAACTACCGTATTCGGTAAGACTGTTCAGATTGCAGTTGAGGTGGCTCATCAGGCAACATTCACTGCTGGTCAGTTCGATATCCAGTTGCCAGCTGGCATGAAGCTCGTAGGTCAGACATTGTCAGATCGTGCTAATGGTCATGAGTTGTTGAGCAACGAGATTGCAGACGGCAAGTATCGCTTCTTGGCTTCTACTATCGACAACAATGCATTCAATGGCAACAGTGGTGCTATCGTAGTGCTTAGCGTCGAGGTAGGTAGTGATTACAATGGCGGCGATATCCAGGTATCTAATGTCATCTTCTCTGATGCAAAGGGACGCTCTTATAGCATTACTAGAGGCATCGGTGATGGTACAGGCGAGACCACAGGTATCAACGCAATCACTGCACCTACTATGAAGGAGCGTATCTTCTCTATCGGTGGTATGGTGAAGAAGTCTATCCAGAAGGGTATTAACATCATCGTTGGTGAGGATGGTACTGCTCGCAAGGTAGTTAAGAAGTAATAATAAAAAGAATAGTTGAGGGTATCAGTTGCTGCTTTCCCTCTGGAAAAAGGCAACTGATACTTGATACCTTTTCTTCAAGATTAAAACAACATTTAAAATTATAATAATATGAAGAAATTATTCAACACACTGATGTTTCTCGCATTGGGCAGTGCCGCAACTTATGCTGATAACACGCTCAGAATCGCTGATTTCGTAATCAACGCCGGAGAACAGAAAACATTGGAAATTGAACTCAATAATGATGATAACGCATTATCTTCATTGCAGTTTGATATAGCACTTCCTAAGGGATTGACTTACGTAGATGGTAGTGTTGTTAAGGCAACAGATCGTATCACTCGTACCAGTCATACCGTAAAGGTTGTTGCGCAGAAGAACGGAGACTATCGTTTTGGTATCTTCTCTAATGAGGCTCAAGACAAGGCTCAGGTAGCTATTGCTGGTAAGGCTGGTGCCATCCTTTCTATTACAGTGAAGGCTGAGGAGAATTGCGAAGGTGGTGTTATCACTTTCAATGAGATTACTGGTAGTGATGCTACTGTAGCTGGTAAGGTTGAAAAGGTTCCTGTAAAGGGCGTTGCTGGTAAGGCTTCAGTTTCTGCAGGTGAGTTGGCAGTAACTAGCACAAAGAATCTTTTCCTTGCTGGTAAGAAGGTTGTTGTTGACTTCAACGTCAAGAATGATGTGAAGTTGTCAGGCATGTCTGCTATTGTTACTCTTCCAGAGGGTGTTACATTTGCAGAAGGTGACAAGGTGGTTTACGGCAAGCGTCTTTCTGAAAACGTAGTTGCTGATGTTGCTGCTGTAGAAGGTAAGACAAATACTTATAAGTTGACTCTTAGCTCTTTCACAAATGATGTATTTGCAGAAGGTGATGCTCTCTTTGGCTTGAATCTCGTTGCAGGTGAAGGCTTCAAGGGTGGTGACTTGGTTCTTTCTGAGGTGAAGTTCGCTAATCCTAAGGGTATCGAATTCTTGGTAGAGAACGCATTTGCTTATAAGTTGAATGCTACTCTCGTTGGTGCAGAAAAATGGAAAATTACTGATGTTTACGAAGTAATTTCTGTAATGAAGGGTAAGAAAGAAAACCCTAACGCAGATTTGACAGAGGATGACAAGGTTAATATCCGCGACGTTTATTCTGTTATTAAGTTAATGAAGTAGTATAATTTTAAAAGTATGAATATTATGAAAAAGAATATGTTCGTAGCAAAGTTGGGTATGTTCCTGATGATGCTTTTTGGAAGTGTTTCATTCGTTAGTGCACAAAGTGCTAATCCTAAGGTCACAATTGACGGACCTCTCAAGTTTATTCCTGGTATGGAGGCTGAAATTTCAGTTAACTATGAGGCTAGTGATGTTGAGTTTTCTGGTTATCAAATGAAGGTGCTCCTCCCAGAAGGACTTTCTGTTGTAGAGGAAAAGGACGAAGAAGGTATGCCTGTTTACGGAACTCTTGGTGACGCTTGCTCTGCTAAGTATCATATGTCTGATATTTCATTCAAGGATAATGAAATCTTCTTCATCGTCTTCAGTATACAGGATTACATGTTGAAGAATGGTACCTTGTGTAAGTTCAAGGTAAAGGCAGATGAAAAGTTGGCAAAGGATGCTAAGATTTTGCTCAATGAAATTATGTTTGCTTCTACTGAGGCTTCTACTGATGAATTTACTTCTGAAGTTGCTGTCAACAACATCAAGGACGAGTGGGACGCTAACGAGGCTGCTAACACCAAGATCAATGAGGCTCTCATGACTACAATGACTGCATTGGACGCTGCTGATGCTACAATCAACGAAACCTGCCTTGAGTCTTTGAGAGAAGGTTATCTCGACAAATTGGCTGACTGCGCTACCGTTATCAACCAGAAGGGTATGGAGTTGAGCGCCAAGTATGCTGCTATCGAGTTGACAGAGAAGGACGCTGAGGACTTCGTTGCAGTTTGCGCTGAGACTCAGACAAAGATTCAGGCAATCCTTGATGAGGCTGCTGCGATGACTAAGAAGTTCGAGACTAACGAGGCTGCTAACGCTACATTCCAGGCTGCCTTTACTGAGATTTCTACTCTGTTGAATGACGCTGATGCTAAGATCAACGATGAGTGCCCAGACGTTAAGGATACTTATCTTGATCAGTTGGCAGAAATTGCAACTCAGGTTAATCAGAAGGGTATGGAGCTTGGTTCTCTCTACGCAGCTGTTGAGTTGACACAGGAGGTAGCTGATAAGGCTGCTGCTGATATCAGGGCATTTGCTGCTCAGATTGAGGCTATCGTTGCTGCTGCTGTTAAGGCTCAGAATGATGTTGCTACTGGTATCCATGGTATCAATGCAGACTTCCAGAATGCTGAGGCTGTTTACTCTATCGGTGGTGTTCGTTTGAACAAGGCTGCTAAGGGTGTGAACGTAGTTATCAGAAATGGTAAGGCTATTAAGGTTGTGAAGTAGTACGAGTGACTTCCCCTATCCCCAGATAGGTGTAATAGTAAGAAAAAAGTATAAATTTAAGAGGGGCATCGCAAGATGTCCCTCTTTTCTTGTCCCTTTTTTGAAGAAAATCCCTGATTTCCTTTGCGTTTTCAATAAAAAAGTGTATCTTCGCAGCAGAATAGCAATATTGCGTCCACGACCTTATAAAACGTAAGAAGATGGTTAGATTTATAGATCCATTTGCGTGGTCTTTAGTTATCAAGCGTTAAATGTATAAGTAACTAAGTAACTTTTTCGCCTTAAAGTTTGGTGGTTTAAGCAAAAAATCGTATATTTGCAACATAAAACAAGAAATTCCCCCTTGTATGATGAATACTTGGGTTAGTTGCTCAAATGCAACTTAATTTATCACATTCGGGTGAGACACACCGAAGTTTAAGCCTCCGAAAGGGGGCTTTATTTATTTTACACCAAATGGAAAAGAAGAAAGTAATAGTTTACGTTGACGGCTATAACTTTTATTATGGTCTAAAGAACGGTAAGGATCAGCAGAACCCAAAGTTCAAACTACACCTGGGCAGATACAAGAAAAAGAAATTCAAATGCCAAAATTGCGGCTTCAAGAATGACACATACGAGGAAAAGGAATCCGATGTAAGGGTAGCTACTGGTATGCTTGTAGATGTGTTTAGTAAGCGGTGCGATATTACGGTTGTCGTTTCAGCAGATAGCGATATGATACCATCGGTTGAGATTATCAAGAACTTTGCCCCGGAGCATCCCGTTTATGCTTTTATACCGCCTACGCAAAAATCCTACGCTTTAGTTAGTAAATGCGACAAAACAATTTGGCTTGAAAGATATAAGGCACGTTTCATTCAGTCAATGTTACCCGAAAAAGTCACATTAGAGAGCGGGCACACAGTACACCGTCCTGATAATTGGAAATAATAAACTAACCCGATAGGCTCGGTGCTCTCCGTGGCTGTATCTTTGATAAGAGTGAGGAAGAATGCGGGACAGGTTTGGAAAAATTGATTTATGTATTGAAGTATATGGAAATGGATGAAGTATTTAAAAATTTGCCTTTAGCAGAACAGAAGAAGATGCTCGATCATCTTGCAAAATTGCCAGATGTTCGTTTCTTGAGTAGTGAGGAGCGGGAAAAATACGATGAAAGTATTAAGGCTGTTGACGATTACTACTCTGGTCTTTATGGTGCTTATATTGAAGGCGAGAAAAAGGGATTTGCTAAAGGTTTTGCAGAGAGTTATGCTAAAGCTTTTGCTGAAGGTGAATCGTCTATAGTTTTGGAAATAGCCCGTAACATGTTGGCAATGGGTATGTCTTGGTCCCAAATCGTGCAGGTTACTGGATTAACAGAAGACCAGTTGAAGCAACTTCAGTCGTAGTGTATGTACATTGTCCACCAGGCGTTTTTTTTAGTATAAGTTACCCGTCAGGTGCTCCGCCGGATTGAAATCTGCTGGAGCGCCTGACGGGTAAAATCGTCTGTCGGAGTTGGGGTTCTGCCCCAAGACCGAATAGGTCAAAATCTGCGAAATCTGCGTTATCTGCGTGACTTTCTTGATGAATTAAGGTCACGCAGATTTCGCAGATGACGCAGATTTTTCCTTCTTCCACATCTTATCCGCAGATGAGACCTATCCGGTCGGATGACGCAGATCTTTCTTGCGATTCTCTTATAAGTATGCCACAGCAAGGAATATCTGCGAAATCTGCGTGACTTATACCCCTATACCTCTTCCTTTTCTTCTTTTAAAAAAGAAAATCCCATAATTTCTTGGCAGTTTCAATAAAAAAGTGTATCTTCGCAGCAGAAATGCAATATTGCGTCCACGACCTTATAAAACGTAAGAAGATGGCAAGATTTATAGACCCACGTGTCGATTGGGCTTTCAAGCGAATCTTTGGAAGCGAGGACACGAAAGAATGTCTGATAACATTCCTCAACGGACTGTTTGAAGACGAGTTGGTAATCAAGGACGTGACGTTTGCCAAGACCGAAAAACTTGGCTTGCGCCCCGATGACCGCGGTGTGGTCTTCGATGTCTATTGCATCACAAACGAAGGCAAGCATGTCATCGTTGAGATGCAGAAGAAAGAGCAGGAATACTTTGCCGACAGGGCATTGTATTACACGGCACGTGCCATTGTGCAGCAGGGCATCCGTGGAATCTGGGACTACCACTTGGCTCCAGTCTATACGGTATGTTTCATGGATTTTGTATCGCAAAGTCCGATACTTAAGGAGTTTCGCACCGATTTGGTGCTCACCGACTTGCAGACACGCCAGCGAGTGTCCGACAGGATGCGTATTGTTTACCTCCAGTTGCCATTGTTCGACAAGCATACGGAGGCAGAGTGTATGGATATATTTGATTGTTGGATTTATATAATGAAGAATATGAACATGTTTGAGCAGATGCCATTCAGCGAGAAGTATCCAGTCTTCCGCAAGTTGGCAGAAATAGGCGACCTCCGCAAGCTCTCTCGCGAGGAACTTGAGCTTTATGATGAGGACATCAAGAATATGCGTGATATATATGCCACCAGAAAATTTGATGAGAAGAGAGGAATGGAAAAGGGAATTGCGAAAGGAATTGCGCAAGGAATGGCGCAAGGAATTGCTAAAGGTGAATTGTCTAAAGGTTTGGAAGTAGCCCGTAACTTGTTGGCAATGGGTATGTCTTGGACTCAAATCATACAAGCTACTGGATTAACGGAAGACCAGCTGAAGCAACTTCAGTCGTAGTGTATGTACATATCCACTAGGGTGAAATCTGTGTGAAGGCACCCAGTAAGGGCAAAATGGGTTTATCTTGAGCCTCATTTGAAGTTGAAGTGAGGCTCAAGTAAACCTTAATAGAGGCTCACGTAAACTTTATCTGAGCCTCAAACCAACTTGAGATGAAGCTTACTTCATTGGCAAATGAAGCCTGTTTCAATAATCAATGAAGCCTGCTTCACCGATTCATGAAGCAGGCTTCGAGATTCAGCGAAGCCTTTTTGCTTCACTGCTTACGCAAAATCGTGAGGGATAAAGCCATAATCGTGAGGGATGCGTGAGGGATAAATCCCTATTTTCTGGTATCTGTCACGCAGGTTATCCCGCTATATTTCAATAGCTTAAAAGCTTTTTTCTCGGAAATCGTGAGGGGTGATAGATTATTTGCAAGATTCTTCCATCTCTGCCTTCTTCACCTTTCTGAACAAATCGGAGGCGAAGACGAGGTCGTTGAGCTTCTCGTTGGTGGCGCTCATCACCTGGTCCTTGTTGCCCTGCCACTCCTTGTGGCCCTGGTAGATGAAGCAGATGTTCTCGCCGATGCCCATTACCGAGTTCATATCGTGGGTATTGATGATAGTGGTCATGTTGTAATCCTTGGTGATGCCCGAGAGAAGTTCGTCGATGACGAGTGATGTCTTCGGGTCGAGACCCGAATTCGGCTCATCGCAGAAGAGATACTTCGGGTTCATCACGATGGCACGGGCTATCGCCACACGCTTCTGCATACCTCCCGAAATCTCACCAGGGAATTTCTGCTGTGCCTCTATCAGATTCACACGGTCGAGACATTCCTGTGCGCGCTTCACGCGTTCCTTATAATTAAGGTTGGAAAACATATCGAGCGGAAACATCACGTTCTCCAGTACATTGAGCGAGTCGAAAAGGGCGGCGCTCTGGAAAATCATTCCCATCTCACGGCGCATCATCACCTTTTCATTCTTGTTCATGTGAACAAAGTCACGACCGTCGTAGAGCACCTGACCGCTGGTAGGCTCCAGGAGTCCGACGAGATTCTTCACCAAAACCGTCTTTCCCGAACCACTCTGACCGATGATCAGATTGGTCTTGCCGGTTTCGAATTGCACGCTGATATTATCGAGTACGGTCTTATCGCCGAATTTTTTCGTAAGATTTTTAACTTCTATCATAGTTCACTTCTTTAACTGAGAATTTAAGAGAGAATTTTAGAAAGAATTGTAGAGAGTGTTTAAGAGAGTATCTGGGTGAGGAATACGTCAGAGAAGAGGATGAGTACGCTGGAGCATACCACGGCGTCGGTGGAAGATTTACCCACCTCTACCGAACCGCCTTCTACGGTGTATCCGAAATACGATGCCACACTCGAGATGATGAATGCGAAGAAGAGACTCTTGATGATACTCATCCACACAAACCACTGGTTGAAGTTGTGCTGCAATCCCAGGGTCAGGTCGTCGGGCGGCAGGATGTGCCCGATATATGCCGTGGCGTAAGCGCCCACCGTGCCCAGCAGGGATGAGAAGATGACGAGGAACGGCATGATGGTAACCAATCCCAGAATCTTAGGAAGAATCAGGTAGCACGCCGAGTTGACGCCCATGATGTCGAGGGCATCAATCTGCTGGGTTACTCGCATGGTGCCCAGCTCGGAGGCGATGTTGGAACCCACCTTGCCGGCAAGAATCAGACACATGATGCTGGAAGAGAACTCCAGCAGCATGATTTCTCGGGTGGTATAGCCCGAAACCCATCTCGGCATCCAAGGACTCTGGATGTTGAGTTTCATCTGGATGCAGATAACGGCACCGATGAAGAACGAGATAAGGAGCACGATGCCGATGGAGTCGACACCCAGCTGCGACATCTCCTTGATATACTGTTTCAGGAACATGCGCATGCGCTCAGGGCGCGAGAAAGCACGCCCCATCAATATGAGATATTTACCGAAGGTGGTAAGCCATTTTTCTATTATCATGCTGTATAATCTATAAAATATGGTGCAAAATTAACCAAAATCCTCTAAAAAACTGCAATATTATGAATAGTTTTTGATTTTTAAAGCGATATTTCCGCCTTTTTTAGTATTTTTGCAACCAAATTAGCTAATTATGGACGAAATAATGAATGAAGTACAACCTTCTTCCGAGGAAAAACTGGTTCTCAGAACGGAAGGGTTGGTAAAGCGCTATGGCAAGCGTACCGTTGCCAACGGCGTGACGATAAATGTAAAGCAAGGTGAGATTGTGGGTTTGCTGGGACCTAACGGTGCCGGCAAGACCACCTCTTTCTATATGACCACGGGTCTGGTGGTTCCTAACGAGGGTCATGTGTTTCTGGGTGACCAGGAGATTACGAAGTTTCCGGTGTACAAGCGTGCACGTGCCGGCATCGGATATCTGCCTCAGGAGGCGAGCGTGTTCCGCAAGATGAGTGTGGAAGACAACATCATGTCGGTATTGGAGATGACTGGCAAGCCTAAGGAGTATCAGAAGGAGAAGCTGGAGAGCCTGATCAACGACTTCGACCTTCAGAAGGTGCGCAAGAACCTGGGCGACCAGCTTTCGGGAGGTGAGCGCCGCCGTGTGGAGATAGCCCGCTGCCTTGCCAACGACCCTAAGTTCATCATGCTCGATGAGCCTTTTGCCGGCGTGGACCCTATCCAGGTGGAGGAAATCCAGCACATCGTGTGGAAGCTGAAGTACCGCAACATCGGTATTCTCATCACCGACCACAATGTGGATGAGACGCTTACCATCACCGACAGAGCCTATCTGCTCTTCGAAGGCCGCATTCTTTTCCAGGGCACTCCGGAGGAACTGGCAGAGAACAAGACGGTGAAGGAGAAGTATCTTACCACCAGTTTTGTGCTCCGCAAGAAGGACTTCCAGCTGCTTGATGAGCAGAAAAAGGCGAAAGAAGCAGAGAAAGATGGTTAAAAAATCAAATTTTTCTCTTATATATTAGGTATATCCATTAAAATTGTGTAATTTTGCAAGCCGATTGTGTAGTGTGCGAGCCAAAAAGACAGTTGGAGAGCCTAACCAATTGAAATTGAAATATTAATAATAACAAAATAAAAAAAGAAATCAAGATGAAAGTTTCATTTGAAAATCCTGACAAGATTAACGGTCTCTTGACTCTCGTAGTAGAGGAGGATGACTACAAGAACGAGGTTGAGAAAACATTGAAAGACTACCGTAAGAAGGCTAATGTTCCAGGTTTCCGTCCTGGTCAGGCTCCTATGGGTATGATCAAGCGCCAGTTTGGTCCATCTGTAAAGATGGAGGCTATCAACAAGATCGTAGGCCAGGAGATTTACAAGTATGTACAGGAAAACAAGATCCAGATGCTCGGCGAGCCTCTTCCATCTGAGAAGCAGGAGCCAGCTGACTTGGAGAAGGGTACTACATTCACATTCATGTTCGACATCGCTGTTGCACCTGAGTTCAAGGTAACTCTCAACGGTCGTGACAAGGTAGATTACTATAACATCAAGGTTGACGACAAGATTCTCGACCAGCAGGTAGAGATGTACGCTCAGCGTGCAGGTAGCTACGAGAAGGGCGAGCAGTATGAGGAGAACGACCTTTTGAAGGGTGACATCCGTGAGCTCGACGAGAACGGTAACACCAAGGAAGGCGGTATCACGGTAGAGGGTGCTATCCTGATGCCTAGCTACATCAAGGTAGAGGAGCAGAAGAACCTCTTCAACGGTGCTAAGCTCGGTGACATCATCACCTTCAACCCTAAGAAGGCTTACCCAGAGAACGATACAGAGGTTTCTACTCTCTTGAAGATTGAGCGTGAGGCTGTGGCTGACCTGGAGTCTGAGTTCAGCTTCCAGATTACAGAGATCCAGCGCTTCAAGAAGCACGAGGTAAACGAGGAGCTCTTCAAGCAGGTATTCGGTGAGGATACTGACGTGAAGGACGAGGCTGCTTTCCGTGCTAAGATCGCTGAGGGCTTGCAGGAGCAGTTGGTTAACGACTCTGACTACAAGTTCATCCTCGACGTTCGTGAGCACTGCGAGAAGAAGGTTGGCGAGTTGACATTCCCAGATGCACTCTTGAAGCGCATCATGTTGGCTAACAATAAGGATAAGGGTGAGGAGTTCGTAGAGAAGAACTACGAGCAGAGCATCAAGGAGTTGACATGGCACCTCATCAAGGAGCAGCTCATCCAGGCTCAGGATATCAAGGTGAACGACGAGGACATCAAGGAGACTGCCAAGGAAGCAGCTCGTGCTCAGTTCGCTCAGTATGGTATGACCAACATTCCTGAGGAGTACATCGAGAACTACGCAAACGAGATTCTCAAGAAGGGTGAGTCAGTTGACGCATTGGTAGACCGTTCTATCGATCGCAAGTTGGCTGAGGCTCTTAAGAAGGCCGTAAAACTCAACGAAAAAGAGATTTCTGTAGAGGATTTCAACAAGATGATGCAGGAATAAGCGTTTTTTTGAAAAAAAACTTCAAATAATTACGAGGTTATCGACTTTTTTTATTATCTTTGTTCCACCGAACGGGATGATGAGGTCGATAACCTCGTTTTCTGTTCTAAAAAACGAAGTAAAAAGCTATAAGATATGAACGATTTTAGAAAATATGCTACCAAGCATCTTGGTATGAATGGTATGGTGCTTGACGACGTGATGAATGCGCAGGCTAAGTATTTGAACCCTTACATTCTGGAGGAACGTCAGCTGAACGTTACCCAGATGGACGTGTTCTCCCGACTGATGATGGACCGCATCATCTTCCTGGGAACCGAGATTGATGATTACACTGCCAACACGCTGCAGGCTCAGCTGCTCTATCTCGACTCTGTGGATAGCGGCAAGGATATCTCTATCTATCTGAACAGTCCTGGCGGTAGTGTTACAGCCGGATTGGGTATCTATGATACCATGCAGTTTATCTCCAGCGATGTGGCTACCATCTGCACCGGTATGGCTGCTTCCATGGCTGCCGTGCTGCTCGTATCAGGTCAGGAGGGTAAGCGTTCTGCCTTGCCTCATAGCCGCGTGATGATTCACCAGCCATTGGGTGGTGTGCAGGGTCAGGCTTCCGACATCGAGATTGAGGCTCGCGAGATTCTGAAGATGAAGAAGGAACTCTATACCATCATCTCTGAGCATTCTCATACTCCGTACGACAAGGTTTATGCCGACAGCGACCGCAACTACTGGATGACTGCCGAGGAGGCTAAGGAGTATGGTATGATTGACAATGTGCTGGTACGCAAGTAATCCTACTATATATAAATAGGTATATATAATTAAGGTATAAAGAAGAAAGAAAAGGAAGAAACATTATGCCAAAGAAAGTTTGTAGCTTCTGTGGAAGAGGTGAAACGGAAGTTAAGTTGTTGATTACAGGTATCAACGGCTACATCTGTGAGGATTGCGCCAAGCAGGCATACGATATTGTGCAGCAGACTGGCGTGTTGAACCAACAGGATGGAGCTGAAGGCAAGTTTGTATTGAAGAATGTGCCAAAGCCTGTGGAAATCAAGAAATATCTGGATGAGTATATCATCGGACAGGATCAGGCTAAGCGCCATTTGGCTGTATCGGTGTATAACCATTACAAGCGTTTGCAGCAGCCTGCCGACAAGGATGGCGTGGAGATTGAGAAGAGCAACATCATCATGGTGGGCAGCACGGGTACCGGTAAGACCCTGCTGGCACGCACCATTGCCAAGATGCTCGACGTGCCTTTCACCATCGTGGATGCCACAGTGTTTACAGAGGCAGGTTATGTGGGTGAGGACGTGGAGAGTATCCTTTCCCGTCTGCTCCAGGTAGCCGATTACAATGTGGAGGCTGCCCAGCGCGGTATCGTGTTCATAGATGAGATTGACAAGATTGCCCGCAAGAGTGACAATCCATCCATCACCCGCGACGTGAGCGGTGAGGGTGTGCAGCAGGGACTGCTGAAACTGCTGGAGGGAACCATGGTGAACGTTCCGCCAAAGGGAGGCCGCAAGCATCCAGACCAGGATTACATCCATGTGGATACCAAGAATATCCTCTTTATCTGCGGCGGTGCCTTCGACGGCATCGAGCGTAAGATAGCACAGCGACTCAACACCCATGTGGTGGGTTACAACTCTGTGCAGAATGTAGCCAAGGTAGACAAGAAGGACCTGATGAAGTATATCCTGCCACAGGACTTGAAGTCGTTTGGCTTGATTCCTGAGATCATCGGCCGTCTGCCAGTGCTCACTTATCTCAACCCATTAGACCGTGAAGCCCTGCGCAAGATTCTGGTAGAGCCAAAGAACTCTATCGTGAAGCAGTATATGAAGCTCTTCGAGATGGACGGCATCAAGCTCAGCTTTACCGAGGATTCACTCGACTACATGGTGGATAAGGCTGTGGAGTATAAGTTGGGAGCCCGTGGACTTCGTTCTATCGTGGAGGCTGTGATGACAGACGCCATGTTTGAGGTTCCTTCACAGAAGGTGAAAAAGTTTGAAGTAACATTGGATTACGCCCAGCACCAGCTTGACAAGGCACATCTGGGCCAGTTGGAGTCAGCATAAGTGCTGCGGTGCTAATCGTGATTCGATGAAATAAATGAAAATCAGTTGGGCTTCGTCGCCCAATTGATTTCTACATACCATATAAAGACATAAAAAAATAACAAGTTGGATATGACGGAACAGGTAAATCTTACGGAGCAATTGAAACATTATTTCGGTTTCGATTCTTTTAAAGGCGAACAGGAAGCTATTATCAGGAACCTGATGGACGGCAACGATACCTTTGTGCTGATGCCTACAGGTGGTGGTAAGAGCTTGTGCTATCAGTTGCCATCCTTGATTATGGATGGTACAGCCATCGTCATCTCTCCATTGATCGCCTTGATGAAGAACCAGGTGGATGTTATCAATGGACTGAGCGAGGATGATGGTGTGGCTCACTATCTCAATTCATCCCTTAACAAATCGGCCATCGAGAAGGTGAAGGGCGACATCCTGAGTGGTAAGACCAAACTCCTTTATGTGGCACCGGAATCCTTGACCAAGGAGGATAACGTGGAATTCTTGAGAAGCATCAAGATTTCGTTCTATGCTGTCGATGAGGCGCACTGTATCTCTGAGTGGGGACATGACTTCCGCCCAGAGTACCGACGCATACGCCCTATTATCAACGAGATAGGCAAGGCACCGGTGATTGCCCTTACGGCAACGGCTACTGACAAGGTGCGCACTGATATCAAGAAGAATCTGGGCATAGTGGATGCCCGCGAGTTCAAGAGTTCGTTCAACCGTCCAAACCTCTTCTATGAAGTACGTCAGAAGACTAACGACATAGACCGCCAGATTATCATGTTTATCCGTCAGCATCCTGGTAAGAGCGGTATCATCTATTGTCTGTCTAGAAAGAAGGTGGAGGAACTTGCCGAAGTGCTCAAGGCTAACGACATCAAGGCAGCGCCTTATCATGCCGGACTGGATTCTGCCACCCGTTCGCAGACCCAGGACGACTTTCTGATGGAGCGTCTCGACGTGATTGTGGCTACCATCGCATTTGGTATGGGCATTGACAAGCCGGATGTAAGATTTGTCATTCACTATGATATTCCTAAGAGTCTGGAAGGCTATTATCAGGAGACCGGACGTGCGGGACGCGACGGTGGCGAAGGCATCTGCATTGCTTTCTATGCACGCAAGGACCTGAGAAAGCTGGAAAAATTCATGGAGAACAAGCCTGTGGCAGAACAGGACATCGGCCGACAGCTCTTGCAGGAGACAGCGGCATACGCTGAGTCTTCGGTGTGCCGACGCAAGATGCTGCTGCATTATTTCGGCGAGGAGTATAATGTGGAGAACTGCCACAACTGCGACAACTGTCTGCATCCTACCGAGAAGTTTGAGGCGAAGGATGCCCTGGTGGTTGTATTGCAGGCGGTGGCTGCCGTGAAGGAGAACTTCCGACAGGAGTATATCATCGACTTCGTGAAGGGCCGTGGCACCGACGATATCGTATCTCACAAGCACGACCAGCTGGAGGAGTTTGGTGCAGGCGAGGATATGGATGCCAAAGTATGGAATCCGGTGATTCGCCAGGCGCTGATAGCGGGTTATCTGAAGAAAGACGTAGAGAACTATGGCTTGCTGAAGCTCACTGCAGCCGGAAAGCGCTATCTGAAGGCTCCGAAATCGTTCATGATTGTAGCCGACAAGGAATTCAAGGACGATTATGTGGAGCGCAGTCATGATGGCGGCACCAATGTGGAGGCATTGGACCCGGCACTCTTTGCCATGCTGAAAGACCTGCGCAAGAGTGTGGCTAAGAAGCACAAGCTGCCACCATACGTCATCTTCCAGGACATTTCTCTGGAGCAGATGGCTACCATGTATCCGCACGACCTGCAGGAGCTGCAGAACATCCAGGGCGTGGGTGCCGGCAAGGCGAAGCGCTACGGCAAGGAATTCTGCAAGCTGATTCAGGATTATTGTGCGGAGAACGAAATCGAGCGCCCTGAGGAAATCAGAGTGAAGACCGTGGCGAAGAAGTCGCTGCTCAAGGTGAGCATCATCCAGAGCATCGACCGCCAGGTGGACCTGGAAGACCTGGCTAGTGCTAAGGGCCTGGAATTTGCCGATTTGTTGGATGAAATAGAAGCAATCGTGTATAGCGGCACCAAGTTGAACATTGATTATTTCATAGAAGACAGAATGGATGACGACAAGATAGACGACATCTACGACTACTTCATGGAGAGTGAAACAGACGACTTGGAAGCGGCACTTGATGAGTTGGACGAAGACTACACAGAAGAGGACATTAGACTGATTAGAATCAAGTTTTTGTCCGAACAAGCCAACTAATCACGTTAAATAGCATTAATAAGGTAAGATTTTCGTGAAAAGCGAACTCTATCTGAGAAATTATTGCTAAATTTGCACGCAATAAATTTTTAAAGGTTACAATATGTCATCATTTGTTGCAGATAAAATTGTAATGGACGGTCTCACTTACGACGACGTCCTTCTTATCCCTGCGTATTCAGAGGTACTACCAAAACAGGTAGAGTTGAAAACCAAGTTCTCTCGTAACATCGAGTTGAACGTTCCATTCGTTACAGCAGCGATGGACACCGTTACCGAGGCTTCAATGGCGATAGCTATCGCTCGTGAAGGTGGTATTGGTGTGATTCACAAGAACATGACCATTGAGGAGCAAGCTCGTCAGGTTGCTATTGTGAAGCGTGCTGAGAATGGTATGATTTATGACCCTGTCACCATCCGTCGTGGCAGTACAGTGAAGGATGCTCTTGATATGATGCACGATTATCATATCGGTGGTATTCCTGTGGTAGATGATGAAAATCATCTTGTAGGTATTGTTACCAACCGTGATCTTCGTTTTGAGCGCCACATGGACAAGAAGATTGATGAGGTAATGACTAGCGAGAATTTGGTTACCACTCACATCCAGACCGACTTGGTTGCTGCTGCTGCCATCCTGCAGGAGAATAAGATTGAGAAACTCCCTGTAGTTGACAACGAGAATCACCTGGTAGGTTTGATTACTTACAAGGACATCACCAAGGCTAAGGACAAGCCAATGGCTTGCAAGGACTCTAAGGGTCGTCTGCGTGTAGCAGCCGGTGTAGGTGTTACCGTGGATACTATGGACCGTGCCAAGGCTTTGGTTGAGGCTGGTGCTGATGCCATCGTCATCGATACTGCTCATGGTCACTCTAAGGGTGTGATTGAGAAGTTGAAGCAGGTAAAGGCTGCTTTCCCACAGGTAGATGTTGTGGTTGGTAATGTGGCTACCGGCGAGGCTGCCAAGTTCCTGGTAGAGAATGGTGCTGATGGTGTAAAGGTGGGTATCGGTCCTGGTTCCATCTGTACTACCCGTGTGGTTGCCGGTGTGGGTGTACCACAGTTGAGCGCTGTTTATGATGTTTACTCTGCATTGCAGGGCACAGGTGTTCCTTTGATTGCCGATGGTGGCTTGCGCTACTCTGGTGATATCGTGAAGGCTTTGGCTGCCGGTGGTAACTGCGTGATGATCGGTTCATTGGTAGCTGGTACCGAGGAGAGCCCTGGCGACACTATCATCTTTAATGGCCGTAAGTTCAAGAGCTACCGTGGTATGGGTTCTTTGGAGGCTATGGAGCAGAAGAATGGTTCTAAGGACCGTTACTTCCAGAGCGACACCAAGGACGTGAAGAAGCTCGTACCAGAGGGTATCGCAGGTCGTGTACCTTACAAGGGAACCGTACAGGAGGTTATCTACCAGTTGATTGGTGGTTTGCGCTCAGGTATGGGTTATTGCGGTGCTTTCACCATTGAGAACTTGCACAACGCTAAGTTTACTCGTATTACAAATGCCGGTGTATTGGAGAGCCATCCACATGATATCACTATCACCAGTGAGGCTCCTAACTACAGCCGTCCTGAATAATTATTTGAATAGAAAAAATGAAATTTTATGCGCTTTTCGCAGCTATGCTCCTTTCGGGGGGCATAGCTTTTGCTCAAAACGACGACCCTACTATCATGACCATCAATGGCCAGCCTGTCAGTCGTTCCGAATTTGAATATTCTTACAACAAAAACAATTCCGAGGGTGTCATCGACAAGAAATCTGTTGATGAGTATGTCGACCTGTTCGTCAACTACAAGCTCAAGGTGTTGGCAGCTAAGGATGCCCGTATCGATACGCTCAGTTCCTTCAAGAAGGAATTCCTTCAGTATCGCGACCAGCAGATTCGTCCTACGATGATCAATGAAGCAGATGTCGTTGCGGAAGCGCATAAGATTTATAATGAAACCAGAGAGCGTGTCACCAAGGCGGGCGGTATGGTTAGACCAGCCCACATCATGATACGTTTGGGTCAGAAGGCTACAGCCGAGGAACAGGAGAAGGCGAAGCTGAAGGCTGACTCTATCTATAATGCCCTTGCCGACCGTTATGTTATCGAGAAGGTAAAGAACAAGAAGGTAAAGAAGTTGGTGAAGGGTGCTGACTTTGCCGAGATGGCCAGGAAATACTCGGATGATAAGGGCTCTGCCGTAAGAGGTGGCGATATCTCTTGGATTTCGAAGGGACAGACGGTAAAGGCTTTCGAGGAAACAGCATTCTCCATGAAGAAGGGAGAAATCAGTAAGCCTGTATTGTCGGAGTTTGGCTATCACATCATCAAGTTGGAGGATAAGCAGGATTTCTTCCCATACGATTCGGTGAAGAACGATATTCTTCGTTTCATCGATGCAAGGGGAATCAGAGAAAGAATCGTTGACCAGAAGCTGGATTCCATCGTGAAGACATTGCCTGCGGGAACCGACCGCGAGACAATTCTGGATAAGAAGACAGCCGAGTTGACTGCCAAGGACAGCAACCTGAAGTATCTGGTACAGGAATACCACGACGGACTGATGCTCTATGAGATCAGCAACCGCATGGTTTGGGAAAAGGCTGCGAAAGACGAAAAGGCTTTGGCTGCTTATTTTGCCAAGAACAAAAAGAAATACAAGTGGGAGCAGCCTCGTTTCAAGGGCATCGCTTACCATGTGAAGGATGCCGCTGACGTGGCAGCCGTGAAGAAATGTGTGAAGGGTAAACCTTTCAGCGAATGGGCTGAGTTGCTGCGCAATGCATTCAATGCCGACTCGGTGGTGCGTATTCGCGTGGAGAAAGGTATCTTCAAGGAGGGAGACAATGCCTTGATCGACTCGGTGGTGTTCAAGAAGAATGCCAAGGTAGAGAAGGTGAAGGATTATCCTATCGATGCCACTTTCGGAAAGATTCTCAAGAAGGGTCCTAAGGAATATACCGACGTGAAGGCGCTGGTTGTTGCCGACTATCAGGATCAGCTGGAGAAAGACTGGGTGGCTGGTTTGAGAAAGAAATATCAGTTCGTGGTCGACCCTGAGGTGCTGGCTACGGTAAACAAACATTAATATATATTTATCAGAACGGACGTATCAATGAATACTGGATATAAAATGAGTCTGGCGTTTGTGGCATTGCTCTTGGTAATAGGCATGAGTGCAAGCGCCTCACGTATGGGGATGAGCCGCCATGCTTCTGCAGCTGAAGCTGATTCGAGCCAGCAGGAAGCGAAGGGTGACTCGGAGAATATAGCCCCAGGCAGCGTCGTTGACGAGGTGATTTGGGTAGTCGGCGATGAGGCTATCCTGAAGTCGGATGTCGAGGTGACTCGACTTCAGGCTGAAGCAGAAGGAATCAAATATGCTGGCGACCCTGACTGTTCCATTCCGGAGCAGCTCGCCGTGCAGAAACTCTTCCTCCATCAGGCAGCCATCGACAGTATCGAGGTTTCTGAATCGGAAGTGATGCAGGGCATCGACGACCAGATCAATCACTGGATTTCCATGATTGGTTCGCGTGAGAAACTGGAGGAATACCGCAAGCAGAGCGTTACCCAGATGCGCCAGCAGATGCACGACGACTTCAAGAACCAGCAGCTCATCCAGAAGATGAAGCAGGAACTGGTGAAGGACATCAAGGTGTCGCCTGCTCAGGTGCGCAAGTATTTCAACAACTTGCCAACCGACAGCATTCCTTTTGTGCCAACCGAGGTGGAGGTGGAGATTCTCACCATGCAGCCTCGTATTCCTATGGAGGAAATCAACCGTGTCAAGAACCAGTTGCGTGACTTCACCGACCGTGTGAACAAGGGTGAGACCACTTTCGCAACCCTGGCTCGTCTGTATAGTGAAGACCCAGGTTCTGCCCGCATGGGTGGAGAGATGGATTATATCGGTAGAGGTATGCTGGACCCGGCGTTTGCCAACGTGGCATTCAACCTGACCGACCCGAAGAAGATTTCCAAGATTGTGGAGTCGGAGTTCGGTTATCATATCATCCAGCTCATCGACAAGCGCGGTGACAAGATCAAGTGCCGTCACATCCTGCTGAAGCCAGTGGTTTCTCAGGAGGCTATCGACAAGTCAATCGGTCGTTTGGATTCCATCGGCAACGACATCCGTGCCAAGAAATTCTCTTTCGAGGATGCAGCAGGTGCCTTGTCTGACGATAAGGATACCCGAAACAACAAAGGTCTGATGGCAAATGCCACTTCTGCCGACCGCACCTCTAAGTTCCAGATGAAGGATCTTCCTACCGAGGTGGCACGCGTGGTAGACACCATGAAGGTGGGTCAGGTATCAGCGCCTTTCACCATGGTAAACAGCAAGGGCAAGACCACTTGCGCCCTGATTAAGCTGGTGAGCCGTGTAGATGGTCACAGAGCCACCATCACCGAGGACTTCCAGGTGATGAAGGACGTGGTACTTGCCAAGGAAAGAGAAAAGACTTTGCATGATTGGGTAGTCGACAAGATTAAGAGGACCTACGTTCGCATGAACGACCGCTACAAAGATTGCAAATTTGAATATCAAGGTTGGGTTAAATGATCAGTAACAGACATTATAATAATATCAAGAACGGGCATAGAATCTTTTTCGCATTGATTCTATGCCTATTTGGGTTTTCTTTGGTGCTAGCTATGCAGGCACCTAAGAGGAAGCACAAGAAGCGCCCTCAGGGAGACAGAGTCTATCTGCTCCATGCCGATGAGCTGCGCTACGACATGTATGGCAACAATCCGGATGCCCAGATTGTGAAGGGCAAGGTTTCCTTCATGCATCAGGGCGGTCACCTCACCTGCGACAGTGCCTATTTCTATCAGGGTTCCAACTCGGTGAAGGCATTCGGCCATGTGCATTATCGCCAGGGAGATACCCTCTCGCTTACCTGCGAAAGGGCTGATTACGACGGAATGATGCAGATGATGCATGCCCGCAAGAACGTGGTGCTGCGCCATCGCCGACAGAAGCTGCTTACCGACAGTCTGGATTTCGACCGTCTGTATAACATGGCTAACTTCTTTGACGGCGGTACGCTGATTGACGGCAAGGATAAGCTGGTTTCCGACTGGGGAGAGTATCACACCGAGACCCGAGAGGCAAAGTTTGTCTTCAACGTGAAGCTGCGCAGCGGCAAGGATGTGATTACCACCGATACCCTGTATTATGACGTGCCTACATCCACCGCCCATCTGGTGGGACCATCGAAGATTATCTCGGGGGGCAGCGTGGTGAATACCCACGATGGTTACTATGATACCAAGACCGACAAGGCGAAGCTCTTTGGCCGATCTACGCTGGTGGATAAGGACAAGTCCATCACCGGCGACAGTCTCTACTATGTAAAGAATGGCGAGAGCACGGGTTATGGCAATGTGGTGTATGTGGATAAGAAGAATAAGAATACGCTGACATGCAACTATCTCCGATATAACGAGAAAACCGGTAAGGGATTCGCAACCAAGAATCCTGTTGTTATCGACTATTCGCAGAAAGATACCTTGTGGATGCATTCGGATACGATGCGCATCTACACTTTCAACATCAATACCGATTCCGTTTACCGCAAGGTGCATGCCTATCCTCATGTACGTGCCTTCCGCAATGACATCCAGGCAGTATGTGATTCCCTGGTATTCAATTCCCAGGACTCCTGCATGACGATGTATAAGGATCCTATTACCTGGAATCTCAACCGCCAGTTGCTGGGCGAGGAAATCAAGGTATATATGGCTGATTCCACCATCCGCTTTGCCCATGTGCTGCGTCAGGCACTTTCCATCGAACAGATGCCCGACAAGGAGCACTTCAACCAGATTACATCCAGCGAGATGAAGTCTTATTTCGACAGGGGCGAGATGAAGATGTCGGAAGCCATCGGTAATGTGCAGACCGTGTATTACATGACCAACGACAAGGACAGTTCGCTGGTGGGTCTCAATTATCTGGAGACCGATACCATGCGTATGTATCTGGGAGCGGCACGCAAGCTGGACAAGATTTGGACCAACAAGTTTACCAGTACGATGTATCCGATGACCCAGATTCCGCCAGCCAAATATAAACTGCCTAATTTTGCCTGGTTCGAAGATATCCGTCCTAAGGATAAAAACGACATCTTTGTATGGCGCGGCAAGGCGAAGGGTTCCGAACTGAAGGAAATCAAGCGCCATGAGGCTCCGCTTCAGACGCTCAAGAAAAAGCCAGGTGTTCAATAGTAATAGTTCTTATTTTAAAATCTAAACGACGATGAGTGATGTCATTCAACTTTTACCCGATTCTGTTGCCAATCAGATAGCGGCAGGAGAGGTGATACAGCGTCCGGCTTCCGTAATCAAGGAGCTGGTTGAGAACGCTGTGGATGCAGGCGCCCGGAATATCCATGTTTCTGTGGTGGATGCCGGTCGCACCAATATCCAGGTCATTGATGATGGCAAGGGCATGTCGGAGACCGATGCCCGTTTGGCTTTCGAGCGTCATTCCACCTCGAAGATCCGCAAGGCAGACGATCTCTTTGCGCTCCGCACCATGGGATTCCGTGGTGAGGCTCTCGCCTCTATCGCCGCCGTGGCGCAGGTGGAACTGAAAACCCGACAGGAAAGTGACGAGATAGGAACTTTGGTTGCCATCTCGGGATCCCGATACGAACGGCAGGAGCCTTGTGCCTGTGCCGTGGGAACCATCTTCTCGGTGAGCAATATCTTCTATAATGTTCCGGCTCGAAGAAAGTTCCTCAAGTCGAACGCCACCGAACTGAATAATATCCTGACTGCCTTTGAGCGCATCGCCCTGGTGAATCCGCAGATTACCTTTACCCTGCGCAGCAATGGCACCGAGGTGTTCAATCTTCGTGCGGCGAATCTGCGCCAGCGCATTCTGGATATTTTCGGCAAGAAGTTTAATCACGACCTGCTGCCTGTGAACGTGGAAACCACCATGTGCAAGGTGGGGGGCTTTGTGGGCAAGCCTGAGTCGGCACGCAAGAAAGGAGTTCATCAGTTCTTCTTTGTCAACGGAAGATACATGAAGCACCCTTATTTCAACAAGGCGGTGATGGCGGCTTACGACCGACTGATTCCGCTGGGCGAGCAGGTGCCGTACTTCCTCTATTTCGAGGTAGACCCTAAAGATATCGATGTCAACATTCACCCTACCAAGACCGAAATCAAGTTTGAGAACGAGCAGGCCATCTGGCAGATTCTCTCGGCGGCAGTGAAGGAAAGCATCGGCATGTTCAATGATGTACCTACCATCGATTTCGATACAGAGGATAAACCGGAGATTCCTGTTTATAATCCTGAAGTTCCTGCATCGACGCCGGCTCCGAAGATCAGTCTGAATCCTAGCTACAATCCTTTCAAGGTTCATTCTTCTTCCAATGCCAAGCCAGTGGGTGCCGGTTTTCCGGGACCTTCGAGCACCAAACCGGAGGTTGACCAGAACTGGGAGCAGCTCTACGAGGGGCTGAAAGACCAGGATGAACAGCAGCATACGATGGAACTTTTTGATAATCCGGATCAGGAAGCGAGTGAAGGAACTTCGCCAAGCAGTATCATTGCAGAGAAATCTCCTTCTCATTATCAGTATAAGGGTAAGTATATCATGACCGCCGTGAAATCGGGTCTGATGATTATCGACCAGCATCGTGCCCATGTGCGCATCCTCTTTGAGCAGTATCTGCGCCAGTTGAAGGATCGCACCTTCCATTCTCAGAAGGTTCTCTTCCCGGAAGTGGTTCAGTTTCCGATGTCGGAGAAGGTTATCTTCGAAAAGATATTGCCCGAGATGAACGAGATGGGCTTCGAATTGGAAGACTTGGGTGGTGGCAGTTATGCCGTCAACTCAGTGCCTGCCGGATTGGAGGGAATGAATCCCGTAAAACTGGTACAGGATATGGTGGCGAGTGCTGTAGAGAAAGGTGTATCTGCCATGGAAGAAATCAATACATCCCTGGCACTCTCGCTGGCTCGCCAGGCAGCTATACCTCATGGACAGGTGTTGAGCAACGACGAGATGGAGGGGTTGGTGAACGGACTTTTCGCTTGCGAGAATGTGAACTACACCCCCGACGGCAAGTCGGTGCTTTGCATCCTGCAGCAGCAGGAGATAGAGCATCTCTTGGGATAGAGCGGGCGGATATATAATAAGGTACATATATAATAAGGTGTATATATAATAATAGTATAGGTAAACCATAAGTTAAAATCAGAAAGAAATGAAAAAGTTATTAGCTATGCTGGCTTTGGCTAGCGTTACAATGGGAAGTTTTGCTCAGGACGTGACTCCTGATGAAAAGTATAGTATTGCCACCAATTCTTTTGCAAGCAATTGGTTCGTGCAGGTAGGTGCCGACTGGAATGCCTGGTATTCTGCCGAGGAGAGAGGACATGGCATGGCGAAGAGTCCATTCAAGAAGTTCCGCTCTAATCCAGGTGTATCACTTGCCATCGGTAAGTGGTTTACACCAAGCATCGGTCTCCGTACCAAGCTTCAAGGCATCTGGGGCAAGAAGGTGGATGCCGACTGGAACGATGGTACCAACGAGGGCAATGGCAACAAGTATTGGGCATTGAACGAGCAGGTGATGTTCAACCTGAGCAATCTTTTCAAGGGCTACAGAGAAAACCGCATCTGGGATGTGATGGCATTTGCCGGTGCCGGTGTGGGTCGTTCGATGACCTATAACACATACGCCCTGGATTATAGTGCCGGTGTTCACTCTTCCTGGAAGGTAGCCAAGAAGACCAGCGTCTTTGTGGAGGCAGGCGTGAATACCTTCGATCATAACATCGACAACTGCAAGGGTGTAGCCGACCAGAGCTGGAAGCGCCGTTGCAACAATTTCTATGCCGAGGTGGGCTTGACCTTCAACCTGGGTAGTGCAAAATGGAAGAAGGCTCCGGATATGGATGCAGTCAATGCACTTCATCAGTCAGAGCTTGATGCCTTGAATGCAGCCTTGGCAGATGCCAATGCAGAAAACGAGCGTTTGCAGAAGTTGGTAGAGAACCAGCCAAAGAATGATGCTGCTGCCAAGACAGAGGCTGCTGCTCCTGCATTCGCCAACACTCCACTTTCTGTGTTCTTCAATATCGGCAAGTCTTCTATTGCATCCAAGAAGGATTTGGTAAATGTGAAGGCTCTTGCTGAGTTTGCGAAAGAGAATGATACCAAATTGCTGGTTACCGGTTATGCTGACAGTGCTACCGGTTCTCAGGCATTCAATCAGAAACTCTCTCAGAAGCGTGCTGAGCAGTTGGCAAAGCAGCTTGTGAAGATGGGTGTGGATAAGAATAACATCGAAATCAAGGCAAACGGCGGTGTGAAGGAGTTGAAGCCAAACTCTTATAATCGTCGTGCAACCGTTCAGATTGCAGAGTAATCTCCCTATAAGAAGGCACTTTTCCCCGTGAAAAGTGCCTTCTTTTCATGTATTTTTTGAGAAATTTGAAAAAAAACGGGAAAAAGTTTGGTGGATTCAAATATTTGTAGTACCTTTGCAACCGCTTACGAAAAGTAAGGGCGCTTAGCTCAGCTGGTTTAGAGCATCTGCCTTACAAGCAGAGGGTCGGCGGTTCGAATCCGTCAGCGCCCACAGGGGTGTTCCCTGTGATTCACATTTGTGGTTGCAGGGATTTTTTTTAGGGCGCTTAGCTCAGCTGGTTTAGAGCATCTGCCTTACAAGCAGAGGGTCGGCG
>ERZ1026870.262-NODE-262-length-33174-cov-113.458830_pt1 | contig 33174 bp, 30 predicted proteins | sample MGYA00380165_ERZ1026870 | MGnify/ENA primary metagenome ERZ1026870 (study PRJEB33269, sample SAMEA4719801) | human gut metagenome | biome: human-associated habitat; feature: organic feature; material: feces | place: Cameroon | collected 2013-10 ...
GCCTATCGAATCAGTGTGGGCAAATTTTGCCCTAACAGATTTATCGTAATCTTCATGGTTTCCTGTCAACCGAAAAAGATTTATACCCCCATCGTAAATTTCATCAGGTCCATCAATAGTTCTTCAGCTATTTCCTGTGCCATCTTCTCTAATTCCTCGAAGTGCAGAAGACCGCTCTTCTTTTTGTTGGCTAGAACCATCTTGGCTAAATCTTCGGATGGGATATGATGGAAACGAAGGAAGATCTTCTGCATCGCATTCAGCATCGTACCACTATGCATGGCATAGTCATATTGTGCATCTGTCAGGGTTGAAGAATCTTTGCCCTTTAATGTAGGCACCATCTTTTCGATGGAACCATATAAGGTTCGCATATCCATCAGCAGAAGTTCGGCATAGCGCTCTAATGTTGGCTGCTTGACTCCCTTCATCATGGCTTCCTCTAATCCCTGGAGGTCATCGATGTATGGGAAGAAGTCTTCATAAGGAAACTTGTTGCCTAAGTTTAAATTGACTAATTCCAAGGTGACAAAGAAGGCTACCTGACTTAACTTGGGATATTGCTCCAATATGTCTATCAGGTTGATCTTATCACCTTTTTCCTTTAGAGCAACTGGTATCTCTGATTTGACATGGACTGCATCCAGTGATACATTATCCAGGATTTTACGAATACAACTTGGCATGAAAATATGCCATTCCGATGCTGCTTCATAAGTTACAACAAAATGCAACTTCTGCATCAGGAGATACTTCGCATCATTCCTTGGATGCTTGATGCATTCTTCTGTAGAAGAGGATAAAAGCTTCTTTAGAAGTTCTAACTCTTCTTCCGGCAAAACTTCAAGCGTCCGTAACGGGTCTTTGGTGAAGATATCGGCCAAAGCATCTGCAATCTGTGCCTTGCGCCAACTCTTCGGTATATCTATACGAGCGAGTTTGCAATGCTCTATGATATTGACTTTGGTATCGAATGACATCATGTCATTCAATGAAAGTATATCAATATAAGGGAGTTGTCGTAGTGTAATCATTTATCAAATATTATTTCTAAATTATCGCTATTTCCAGATTTCCAATCTAGAAGGACATTATTACTTATTTCTATCGACTTTATATCGAATTCCGTGCTCTTTGCAGAACGAATGACCTATAGTTGTACAACCGTATGGCTGCGGTTGTACGACTATATAGGCTATGGTCGTACAACTCTGGAGTTATAGTTGTACAACTATAAGGGTTTTAGGTGTACAACTATAAGGGTTTTAGGTGTACAACTACAGAATTCTGATTTTTGAAGAAATCTAGGAATCAATATAACACTTTGATTTACTGCTAATTACATATTTCTACCATATTTCAGATATTCTCCAAGAAATATTTTCCAGGAGTAAATCCGTGAATTTCGACGGGAGAAAATGGGGAAAATATCTATATTTTTCTTTATTTGATTAGAGGATTCACTCTAAAACTTCTTTATCTGCCATAAGACCCTATTTGTATAAATCTACGATGATATCAAAAGGAGAATCGAAGTCCTTCAACATCGCATGCTTCGTATCTTTCTCTGAAAGATTGGCATGTTCTGTAGGTATCTTCCAATCGATACCGAGGGTATCATCGAGGATGCTGATACCACCATCAGCTTCTGGATGATAGAAGTTATCACACTTGTATTGGAAGACTGCTGTTTCTGAGAGAACGGCGAAACCATGGGCAAAGCCCTTTGGAATGAAGAACTGGCGATGATTGTCTTCTGTCAGTTCTACAGCTACATGCTTGCCATAGGTTGGTGATCCTTTGCGGATATCTACAGCTACATCAAGCACTCTACCCTTTACGCAGCGTACCAACTTACTCTGAGTATATGGTGGGCGCTGGAAGTGCAGGCCTCGCATCACACCATAGCTGCTCATAGACTCGTTGTCTTGGCAGAAGTGTACACTATGACCCAGGATTGGAGTAACCTTCTCTTCAAACTCTCGCTCGCTGAAGCTCTCGAAGAAGTAGCCGCGAGCATCACGGAAGAGGCGTGGCTCAATTATGAGAACGCCATCTATATCAGTTTTGATTATATTCATTGTTTTAACTTATGTTCTTTAAAAAAAGAATTTCTAAAATCATCCCGTCCTTCTTTACCATTAAAGAAGGCTCCACCTTTCTCACCAAGCCTCTCTTTCCTCAGGAACGAGAGGATGTAACCGCCCTACTGTGCTATGTATGCCCCACCTGTCCCTCCCCAGCGGGAGGGTCCTTACCCTATACCCAAGCCCTAAATCCCTACCATAGGGATTAGGGATGTAACCGCCCTCCGGTGCTCGGAACCGCTACGCTATAAGGTTGGCGGACCATCAAAGGTCTTCGCCATATTGTGCGGGATGGGACCGCCTTGCTATAAGCTTACACAATTAGACTATTCGATGCCTCTCTACCATTTTTCTGACATCAGAGATTTTATAGAATATGGTATTACGAATTTTATAATATGGTAGCTCACCACTTTCACGAAGATCTCTCACAAATTCCTTGCTTACACCACCGAGATAGGATAAAATAGTTTTATTCGTCAAGAACTCCTGATCTTGTTCTTTCAACGAAATCACTTTCTCTACTACGTTGATGCCAATACGATTTTTATTTTTGTTATGTTTATAATCCATCACACAAATCTTCCAAATCATATCCCTTAGACAAAGTTGTTCTTAATTTATCCAAGAAAGGTATTACTTTATCTATATCTAAGTATAAGAACTGTGCAGCATTACCTATGAAATTATTTAAATTATCAAAATCATCAACCGAATTTGAATGACTTTTTATGTCATCAACCAAAAAACTGTCTTTAACAAAAAAATGTGTCTTTAACAGTTCCTTTATGATGCGAAAATAATTCCGGTTCTTTATCTTTTAGTAATTTCAGGATATAAGCCTCTTTGTGATAACAATCTGCAACATAATACTTTGGATGAAAGAAAGTGACAGATTTAACTTTTATACCATATTTGTTCTTAAAAAAATCACCAAAATCCTCTTCGAAAAGATGATCACCATTTCCTTGTATTCCTATCACAAAAGAATGTCCAAACAAGTAACCTAATCTAACATCTACAGATAACTTAGGCAGATTTGGCTTTATATACCTTAAAGAATTATAATATGACACAAAATTATCCAACAAAGGTATCAGAATATATTTTTGAAAACCTGTAGGATCTATATCAATGTATAGATCCAAGAGATTAATATATCGCTGAATATTATCACTCTCATATATTGAGGTTAATATTTTCTCTTGACTATTCTTTGAGTCAAAACTTATAAATAACGCTGCAAAATATTCCTGAAGAGATTTATGTGCCCATTTATAATAATTACCATCCTTACAAAAGAGAGGAACAGAAGTCAATAAATCCTTTAATAAATCAGAACTAGCAAAGTTCATATTAACATAAGTTCCCTTAGCTTTATCGATAATATTGAGAATATCTGTCTTTAAAAATTCAACTTGTTGCCTCTTTTGACATTCATAGCCAACTCTTCGCAAAATTTTCGCAAAATCATCACTATTCAATTTTGAACGTTTTTCGTGACAATAACTATCACCTTTAGATAAATCATGAGCTTCAAATAACGCATCAAAAACTTGACGATAAAAAGCCTGTTTATTTATAGGTATCGTTGGCTTATAGTCAAATGCTGTAAATAATAAAGAAACCAATAATGGATTTTCCAAAAATTCAGTAATCATTTCATACTTATGATCTTGTAATTTTTCTATCAAAGTTTTAGAAACGATACCATTCTCGTCATATCTTCGTAGAAGTTGAAATGACTCTTTTTTTGTTAAACCTTTTATTGACATACGTTTAAAATTTCCAAAACAATTAAGGACTTCATCTGGACGAGAAGTTATAATATATGTATTGGCACTAGCTTTGCTAATAAAATCTTCAACGCAATGCATGGCAAAGGCACGATCAACCATTGGAATTTCATCACAACCATCAAAGAAGAATATAAACCCTCCAGACATGATCAGCTCCAACAATAATTGATGATTAAAATTTTGAGCTAGAGAACTAATTTGTGATTCTATCTCAGAAATCAAATCATGACTTTCATTAATTCTACGCAATTCTATGAATATAGGAATACCATACCCCTGATCAATAACATCTAAGAACAAACGCTTTACTATTGTTGATTTACCCATACCAGCAGTATCCATTATTAGAAGTTTCTTGTTCTTCTGGAAAAACTCTTTTGGGTATCCACATAGTTTTATACGTTCCGTATTCTCTACATTTTCCTGACTTTCTAAAGTTAAAGGAACATATATGTTTTTTAACTGTTTTATCCGATTTCGCAATACCAACGTATTTACAGTGCTATATTTTTCATAAGCACGAAGCATATATTCTGTAAAATGCTCAGCAGTTGGTATTAACTTCTTGTCATACTCTAAAGATAGCCTTTCACAAAACTGCTTGATTTTAGGGATGACTAGCTCTTTAGTAATATTATCAACTAAAGACTTGATTGAAGCAGTTACCATTATCTCTTGTATCATTATACTATCGTTTTATTTTAAAACATCCATCTTCTATGACTATACAACTTTATCCCAAACTATTATTGGAAATACTTAGTATTTCTAGAAAATTAAGTTTGTTGTTTAACATGTATATAACCAATACTGCGTTCCTGCTATATTAGAAATAGTTACGCATATCAGTCACTTGAAAATCGTCGTTAAAGAAGACTTCAAGTACCTCCCCACGCCTTCGGCGCAGGGAGGTGAGCGATACGTTACTTACTCTTCTTGCTTTTCTTCGCCTTCTTCGAAGGCTTGGCGGTTCCTATCTCGCCCTTTTCCTGCATGTGCTTGAGGAGACCTTCGAAATCGCCATTCTCGAAAAAGACTTGCTCGTCTTCGGGAACACCGGTTACTTTCAGTGGTACAAAACCTAGGTTTTCATCATGCACCTGCACATTACCTTCGACAATGGCTCTAGCTAATGACATACCTAGCTCCTCACCTAATGGTAGGAAGGAACCTCGCTCGGCAGGTGACTCATGGTCTTCAATAGGATCGCATGGAGCAAAACCGATTCGCTCATCTGGACTCATAATGTAACACTCTACATGGTTGCCGTCCCATATTGGGGTATCGAGGTTCCAAGAGAAGTTGTAGGTTACTCCTTCTGGAGTACGGACTTTCTTCTCTTTGGTGAAACCCGAATAGAGGCGAACTCGGTTTCCCTTGCGAAGATTCGTATCGGGAAACTCATAGAGGCGGGCTTGACTATAAATAGGGAAGCCTTCCGCATTGTAGAGATAACGTACGAGCATGAGTCCTTCGAGGTCGCAACGTGCCGCTGCTTCCAATTCGACGTACTCATCTTGCTGGCCTCTGTTGTAAAGACCAGTGATTCTTAAATTAATCATAGTTTGATTGAGTATTATAAATGTAGAAGCAGTACGATTGTTTGGATTGTTAAGCGACAATCGTAAAACGCTTTTTTTCTTTTGCTTATGATGGGCGGGGTAACCCGCCGCAATATTGTTCCTCATTGCAGTATCGCTCTGCACTTGTCGCCAATCGAATGAGGAATATTTTGCTTGAACCAAAACAGTTCAATTACCCATGAGAATAAATATCACCAAAGTTGTACTCAATAAAAATAACTTCAAAAGTGTTTTGTTGACGATAGCCAAGAAATACATGATTATCACCTGTGGCACGAAATACGAGAAGTTTATCCATACCTGCAGGTACTGATAGCTGGGCAGATTTTGTCATGTTTTTTACTTCCATAACCTCCCAACCAAAAGAATGCTTGGCTGAAACATTAACGGCATCCCAATCCAGCTGGCTCAGCTGTTTTAATCGTCCTAAGAATTTTATGAAGAACTTACCGTCTTTCTCACCATTCGTGTAACTAATGTCTTTGAGTTCAGAAAAACCAAACACAACTTTTGCAGGAGCTCTGCCAACAGGTGAAGCTATAGGCTGCTGTTTCTTTATCTTAAACTTTCCACCCATAACTTCGTCTTATTGTAATTGTGTCTTGAAAAAAGCCTTCATGCTATCTTGCGAAATAACAGTACCCTTGTCATGAGGCAAAGCTTCCTGCCAAGGTTTTTCTTGATGCGTCTTATTCATCAATCCTATTGCAGAGAAATCACGATAGGCTTCATAAACCTGTAGGAATAACTCTTCTTCATCATCAGTTAGCACTACTGGAGTGTTTTCTTCAGAAGGAAGAGTATGTGCGCCAAACTCGGCATATGTGTCATATACAACAGGCACTACAGGACCATACATCCAAGACTCTACACTTTCTTCGAAAAGAGGAGTTCCAAATGCTGCTAAATGATAACCTTGCTGATAATAAAGAAGCTTTTGGAGTTTTAAATTTGTCAAACACTCTCCACCATTAGCTTCATCTTGCTGAGCCAAGAATATCAATTTCTTTGCTATATCTATCGCTTTGTATACCATAATTCTTAATATTTATAGTTTTGAAGGCAAAGATACATTATTTATATAGCATCGCCAAGAAATTTCAACGATTTTAACGTTTTATTCTGGATTTAGTATATTTCTATCTTCTTTATTCATTGTATTATATTGTTTCTTTTGACACACCTTTGCCACATTTCTTGCAGGAACTTCATACCAATCAAAATTCAACATCCTCATCAATGGTCAAGATGAACTTTCTGGCACTCATCTTCGCCATATCTTATTTACCTCACCATCTTATCAATCTTTCTCGCTTGCTTGAGGAATGAAGGGAACTTGAAGTAGGTCCAAGAATCCTGTTCCTTTAATTCAACCATACCTTTATGTAGATGGGGTACCAACGAGGAACAACTTTTATTCTTGCCGAATTGTTCTATGATCACATTGAACAGCTCGGTGAATGTGGTGTCGGGATTAAATGTGTCTGTGACATAATTATACAGCTCATCTTGAGCAAAATGAGATGAAAACACCAATGAGGCAGAAAGGAGCTTGAAGACGGCTTTTGCAAGTTCTCCTTTTTCCAAATGTTCCTCTACGATTTTCCTTGCCTCTGCCAAGGCTTCGGAAATCTTGGCTATATCGAGTTTACCGTCTGCCTTTACAAACGCATCCTCCATCTTTGAATCAGGAGAGATGACGGATGGGAGGTCAACTACCGGCACCTTATGGAGCAGGACATAACGCTGGAGCAGCTGTCGCCACACCAACATACGTGCTCCCTGCCACATTTCCACGGCTGCAGCTGTGAGCTGAGTGAAAAGTGAAGAATGAAGGGTGAAGAATTCATGGGCTCTTCTTCCCAATTCTTCCATGTCATCTGTATAGTCGATATCTGTTTCTATCGAAAATCCACCAATACCATTGGCATTTTCAAACTTATACTCGCTTTGTGTGAGCAAGTAGAGCAAGCGTGAATATTTCTTCTTCTCCAGATCGGCATAGAATTTTTCCCGTTCGTCCTTACTTTGCGAAGCATAATAATCATAGAAGCCTCCCCATGAGCAGATTGCCTTCATCTTGCCTTCAGTGGTCTTCAGGAGGGCAAAATGGGCATAATACTCATAGTCCTCGTCGAAGACAGGAGCATACTTGTCGGCCTCATACTCCTTGCCTCTGAAAAACTCCCGAAGGTTACATCTGAGGATAAACTCCAGAATGCCATCATGACGTAACACTGCATAGTCCTGTTCTTGCGAGATGGTCACTCCAGAAGTTGGGGTTAGAAATGGGCGGAGGATGATGTCTGGTATCAGTTCCTTCAGTCCATGCTCTAAAGTTCCGCCGTCTGCCTTGAAGTAATTGGCGAGGATAAGGAAGTTGCTGCGCATAGAATCATCGATGTTGCTCAGGATTTCCTGCTGATGAGCCGTTGTCTTCTCTGCCACCTTATTACTATATGCTATATCGGAGGAATGGCGATTGCGATATACCGTCAGCTTATTCAGATAGTTCTTGAAATGATTGCGCAGTGTTACAGAAGCATTTTTCTCAGGCTCTTTGGCCTGCAAATAGCCTATCATCTGGTCTATGGCACGCCATGCTCCAACATCCTCGGATGGTGCCTCATGTTCTATCTGCATGTCGTATTGGCGAACATTGGAGATATTCAGACAGAGATTGTTACCAAAGCGCACGAAAAGATGACGGTCTTTCTTGCCCTTATGCTTCACCTGCTTGACTACACCTACCGAACCTTTCAAGGGACCGCTGAGAATACGGATGGTGTCGTTCTCCTTGATGAGGTCGCCGTATCGTTTGTCTACGATGCTCAATCCCTCAATGCCTTCGGCTATCTTGTCACTGAAATACATGAAACGTTCCATATCATCATCGGGAATCCTCGCCTCTTTCACTATTTCATCCAATGTTCGGGATTGACTGTCGGAACAAAGGATATGCGCCTTAGTAAAAAAGGTTCGCTCTACGACTTCATTACTTCTCGCTCCATAATCAACACCCTTATACATGAAGTAGCCGTACTGGGAAAGGAGTCTTTCCAAACGCCTTTCACTCTCCACTCTGATAAAGAATAGTCCTTGCAAGACTGGTGTGAAGCGTACTTTTTCCTCACCCTTTTCGTTCTTGTAAGTCCTTCTTCCCATGGGAAAGTAGTAGTCAACAATTGTATCGTTAAATTTTTCACGCAGCAAATCCATTGATTTCTGCTCTGTGAAAACATCTGTCTTGACTATAAACCACATTGTTTTGAGTTGAGAGTTGATAGTTGAGAATTTACAGATAGAAGTTGCCAAATGTTAAAAGCATTTAGTGGCAGGATATACCTCGGCTTCCCCTGAAAAGATGCCTCTTTCCGAGTTATTGGGGTTGTGATATGTATCACAGCATTGAAAAATCAATAGACTAACTTCCACTAATCTTCAATACTATTATGTCTTTCAGCCTTCTGCATACATGATGCAGGCAGGCCCGTGTTCAGCAAGTTATATATCATACGCTTTGCTTATATGAAAGCCATACTAATCGTTCTTAATTCTCTATGTTCTTCTGAATCTCTACATAAGAGATACAGATTCACACTGCAAAAATACGAAAATTGTTGGAAACAAGCAAATTATGCGTGTTAAAAATTTAATATCATTCTACAATATTCAACGTTTTTTCAGTATTTTTACCAGACTAAACATGATAAGTCATTGATAGATAGAAAGTTTTCTAGATTTCTGTATCTCTTATGTAAAGATACAGAAAAATTGGTTCATTTTGATTCATTTTGGTTCATTCTACAAAATCCCTTTTTTTTATTACTTTTGAGGTTTATAGGGCAGCCAGTATTTTGGCGTTGGCATCATCCACTTCTGAGCTTTTGACGGAATTGAGATAAATCTGTGTGGTGGTTTCGGAATGATGTCCCAATGCCTCACTGATGACGGAGATTGGTATATTCTTGCCTCTTGCCGTCGTTGCCCAGGAATGGCGGGCAACATAGAGGGTGAGCTTGCCCTTGATACCTATCTTGGCTCCTACCTTTCTGAGGTGATAGGAGATACGGGCTTCCGCATTGTGATACAGGCGCACCTCTTCCTTCTTTTTGTCAATAGTTTTATCCTGACTTTTGTTTCCATCATCAACCAGGAAAGGAAAGAGATAAGGTGAAGAGGCTGTCTGCGCCTGGTACTTTTCCAACAGGTTTTTCATATCCTTCTCCCATCGGATGGTGAGACGCTGGCCTGTCTTGCTTCTTGTGTAATGGAGAAAACCATCTCTGAGGTCGGATTTACGAAGGTGAGCCAGGTCGATGAAAGAGATACCACGCAGATAGAAGCTCATCATGAATGTATCTCTTGCCATCTCTTCCTTAGAAGAGAGATCCTTGACCGATTGCAGACTCTTGATTTGGCTGACGGATTCTGTAGGAATAGCCCGTTTGCGGGTTGGAGCGATACCGGTATAGACTTCCTTGAAGGGATGCTGCTGTGGAGTAAGCTCTTTTACCACTGCCTTGTTATAGGTGGCACGGAGGATTCGGAGATAGAAGGAACTGGTGTTGCGGCATACCTTTGCCGTATGGTGCAGGTACGCTTCATACGAGCGCATCACTTCTGCATCTATCTCATTCAGGGCGATGTCCTTGTTGTCAAGGTATCGCTTAATACTGTTGAGCGTTGCCTTGTAATGCTGCATGGTGCGGTATTGACCGTTCTTCATCAACAGGGCGATGAGGAGGTTCATGAACTGGAATAGTGTCATTGATGTTTTCTTGTTTCTTGCCATTGTGTTTGCTTATTAATGATGTTTATATTATTGATTAACTATGATAGGGGCATTTCTGCCTCTTTTGTCTTAGCAACAGAAGCCCCCTATATATAAATAATATATAAAAATCATATTGACAAGGATTTTTAAAATAACAAAGGAACATACAATGATAGATACAAGACTGAAAGTTTACGTAACAAGATGATAAGGGTGATGATGCTGGTAGCATTCCATGGTTTGCCATTCTCTATTGCTGGCTCATCGGAGGTGGATATTGTCTGGTGAAGTTTGCCATTCCTTATTTATAAGAATGTATATTATACCGACAGAGGAAAACATCCATGTGAAAAGTAGAACGATTCACAAATGGGGAAAGAATAGCAGAAGATCTGGACATCATCACTTACGATGATGAAAACTACAAGTAGTTGATGATGATTAATGCCAGAAAAGAGATTTTTGTTGGAAATAGAGGGTGAGTCATAAGACCGTAGATGGACAGGTCATTAGTATAAGACAGAGCACAGAGGCAGAGAGTAAACTCTCCGCCATCTATGATTTGCTCTATATTAACCCCAAAGCGCTCGGGAAAAGAAAATCCATGCTACACCCAAATCAGACTTCAAAAAATCCGGATATTGGAAATCAAGGAGTTACATGACGGGTGACTGCAATGTGGGTTAAAAGCGGTTGCAACTGGGAATGTCAAAGATATGGCTAAAGAATCCAAAGTTTACTTTTGGGACAACAAAAAGAAAGCCATGTCCTTTGACAAAAAAAGATTTGATACCCGAATGAAAGAAAACTTCCATTATCGAAATGGAGGTCATCTCTCTAGAAATGTATTGCGATTGCTGTCCAAAGACTTTAGAACAATAAATCATTTGGCATAATCAGATCACCGCCCTTTGTTAGCAGTAACATTCTAACAAAGGGCGTTTTCCTTACGTAATGAAAAAAATAACTTGGTACATTTTTTTTATTTGTTACAACATCAAATCCTTGATGGTTGTACCATTCATGAATCTGCTTAAATCTACCCTTTCTCCAATACCATGCAAATGTCCGGTTTCTGAATACTGCCAGATATTGCACTTTCCTCTGCCGTCGATAGAGGGTTGTCTGGAGTTATAATTGGCGATGAAGAGATAATAGCGATTGAACTTCGCCCCCATCTCCTTATTATAGAAGCTCTCGTTGCTATAGATGATAGGATACTTGCCATAGTGTTTCTTCACCAAGTCAGCAAACACCTGTATGCTATCCTGCAGCTGTCGTCCCTTCCATCTTCCCTGGATGCCTTTCTCCTCCACATCCAATACAGGAATCAAGTCCTGCTCACTCTTCTTCACCATCTTTTGGAAATCCCGGAACTGAGCAGTTACTGAAGAGCCGGCAGACATCAGATGATAAGATCCCACCTTCAACCCATATTTACGAGCCAGTCTGATATTTCGGCGATAATGTCGATCCACATATCCTTTACCATGTGTAGCTCTGATATAAACGAACTTGATTCGCTTGTTCTTCGCTATTTCCTTCCACTTGATAACTCCATTGTGTTTCGAAACATCAATGCCGTCATATCCGCCACGAGTATAAGGTTGCCCTTTCAATCTATCAACGAACACATCAGAATAAGATGAAGCGATGCCCACCCATCGCTTCACCTTATATGGCGACACCACATACATAATTCCCAGGCCAACGCCAGCCAATACGACCAGGCTACCTAATGAAACCAAAGTATATTTTAATCCTTTCTTCATTACATTTTATCTTTTAGTTGTTTTTAGGGGACAAAGATAGTGAATTTATCCGAAACAGCATAGAAAGTTGGGGGATAAATGTATGAAATGGGGGTCTGGAAGTACGAAATTCAAGTTCTTTAGAATTATTCATAAGAAAAGAGAAAAAAACTTTGGTATTTTCAAATATTAATCGTAAATTTGCAACATATTAGAGTAACCAAAAATAAGGAGGATTACAATATGACTAAAATAATGTCAAACTCAAAAGAACGACTAAACGATAAAGCCCAACGCTTTTTCGAGGATAGCTGTACCGTTCAAGAACCAACAGTTGCCTATCGTCACGATTATGCAACAGAGGCTCATAACGAATCCGAAGAATATCCTTTTATGACATCATGCAATAATGACGAGTTGGCGAATCATGTCTTAGCTCATGAAGAAGAATATGCAAAAACAGGCAACGCCGTTGACTTTCTAGAAATGATGGCCGATTTCAAAAACGAATTCGAATGGTAAAGATACGAGTATTACCACCAATGCCTATTCTGAAAGACTTTCATCGAGATTATCGTAGCGCACTGCTTATGGACAACTTCAAGATCATTTATCGCTACGACAAAGAGCGTGATGAAATCGTCATTGTTGACATTTGGTACACCAAACGTTCTCAACAAACATTATTGAGACAATTCAAAAGAAAACTATAAAAACTTAGCGAGCAAAGGATTACAGCCTTTTGCTCGCTAAGTTTTTATAGGTTACCACTTCATCACCACCATATTCCCATCAAACTTACCCCACATTACGGGATGTTGACGATTCCCTGACGCTTCTACTACACCTTGATGCACGAAATTATAGATTTCCTTAGCCGTAATAGTTCTATCCTTGTTTGTATCAGCACCGCCCCGCAAGCCACGTTCCAAAAATACCGTAAAGAGACTGTTCTTGAAACCTGTCTGTCTCGGAGTTTCTAAGGATTTCTCCTTTGAACGAGAAGAAAGGAAGAACATCACATTCTCTTTGGAATAGTTAGTATTCCTTTTATTCGTATTTCTCATTTTCCCTGCGAAGCAAGCATCCACGAAAATCATTTTCTGCTGAGCTTTACTCTGTCTCATAATGCTCAATACGGAAGAGTAATACAAGAATCCATCGTAACACACCAATCCACCAGGCACACCATGACCACTAAAGTATAGGATAATAGCATCTGATGGCGAAGCCTTGGCAAATGTATTACGCATTGCAGTACATACCTTTTGGATAGTAACATCTGAATTGACAAAACAATCAACCGTAGCATTACCATTCTTGGTAAAGATACCCGATATGGTCTTGGCATCATTCGCACTTACCCGAAGGTCGTTCTGACGACCTGGATAATCGGCAATGCCGACACAAACTATATAGGTTCTTGCCTGCAAAAACGAAATACCAAACAAGAACATGGCTATTATGGATAAAATTCGTTTCATAACAAACTCGTTATTATTAGCGAGCAGAATGACAACAAGTCATTTCTGCCCGCCATTCTTGCTAATCACAAACAGGTCTTATTGAACGCAGAGTCAGAATTGGCTCATACGTCAAAACTGAATCTTCCTCATTGAAGTATAAATAATAAGCATTCAATCCATGCCCCCTACTTGAACTCCAATAATAGCCAAAGGAATCTTTACGATAGATACCATAATCACTCTTTCTACCTGCACCTGGCAAAAAGATACTTTTACCAGAAGGACCTGTAACCTTGCAACCTGTAGTCCCATTGTAAGTAATCCAACTCCAACGACATCTATCTATCAGTTCTTTAAACTGTTTGCGAGTTGGAGTTTTCATTTTTCCTTCAGAAAGCAGATAAGCCACATCAAACTTGGTACCTGCAATTTCCTTATCTGTTGGAAATCCATCCAAAGAATGACCATTCATTCCATTTGCCCATCGATAATACTCCCCATACTCTTCTGGTTTAGTGGCACCTAAATTACAACCACACCATTTTACACTAAGTCCAAGATCGACAACATCAGAAGTATCAATATTACTTTCTTGAACCATGTAATCGGTAATATACATCGTAGCCTCTTTATCTTCTTCTTTCAAGAATTTAGGCTTTTGAACATCTAGCGGTTTAGATGATACCTTTTCTTGCACACGTTCATCCTCTTGCGGCTCAGAATCTTCTTTAATTGCTGTTGACATATATAGAGTCTCCTCAGATTGAACCTTCTCATTTTTTACATGAACTGCCTGAGCATTCTCCGTACCCAGCGCACCTAAGAACTCCTCTATCGTATGATAGCGTTCCTTTCTTCTTGGTTGCATTGCCTTTTCAATAACTCGCTTCGTCTGCTCACTTATTCCCATCGGCAATTCCGGCAAGCCTTCATCAAAGACTGCAGTTGCCTCAGGAGGAGTTTGACCTGTCAACATCTTGAACATTGTAGCTCCCAAAGAATATATGTCAGTTTCCGGAGAGAACATTTCCAATCCTCCCACACGAGATTGTTCTATTGGAGCATAGCCTACGCTCACTCCAATAGGACTACTCGTGGTCTGTTCACCAGCCATATCATAATTCTTGGACATTCCAAAGTCAATCAATACAACATCCCCATTCTGTCGCAATAACACATTACCTGGTTTCACATCCAAATGGTTCATATTATGGGCATGGATATACTGCAAGGCAGATGCTATCTGTCTCGTATATTTCAAGGTCTCTTCTTCCGACAAAGAGCCTTTTTTCTCTATCAAATCCGACAAAGAGCCACCATCAATGTACTCCATGACATAGTAAGCGGTACCATTCTCCTCAAACACATCCAACACCTTTATAATATGAGGATGAGTCAACTTAGAAATATTCTTCGCTTCCTTGATAAACTTCTGGCGAAATTTCTCCACCAATCCAGCACTTCCTGTAGAAGGAACAGTAACCATTGATGATGCTTCATCACGATTACAGAGTTCCTTCATAAAGAATTCCTTAATTGTCACTTCGATTTCTGCATCAATCGTACCCAAGGCACCTGCTACAGAAACCTTCTGCTTAGCCAAATAGGTGATTCCGAAACCACCTTGACCGAGCACTCGCTCTATTTTGTATTTGCCGTTTAACAGCAAAGCATTATTTCCTAACTGTTTCATTTTTTTCTATTCTAATCTAAAAACTACAGGTACGCTATATCTTACTCGCACGCACTCTCCATTTTGCTTACCCGGAATCCACTTAGGCATAGATTCTACTACACGCATAGCTTCTCTGTCTAGAGCTGGATCTGCAGATTTAGCAACTTTCACATGAGAAATGCCTCCATCATTTTCAACCACAAAGCTGATAATCACCCTACCTTGAACACCATTTTCCTGTGCTTCAATCGGATATTGAATATTATTGCCAAGATACTGCATCAAGGCACTTTGTCCTCCAGGAAATGAAGGCATTTCTTCAACGACATCATATACTTTTTCCTGCGATTCTTGGGTTGTATTACAGTTCAGCTGTTTGTCATTTACATCTTGTTCAACACCTTGCTTTTGAACATTTTCTTCTACAGTTGTTTCAATATTTGATGCAGTCTTTTCTATTGCCTCATTATTTCCTTGACATTTTATGAAAGCATAAACACAACCAATTACGAGAACTACCAGTATCGCCAGAAAGATTTTTCTTGAATTTGATGTATTGTCTTCTTCATCGATATATTCCATAATTTCTTCGTTCTTTGGAGCAACTATAGTCTGTTCATGAGTATCAAGAAGATTGCCAGAAAGTTTCTGCTGCAACACTTGTGTTTCCTCTTGATTAGTCAATACTTCTGAGGCGATAGCAGGCATCATACAATTCATCAACTTCAAAAAATCAGATACAGTCTGCACTCTATCCTTTTTTCGAGGATTCATACCTTGCTCTATAGCGTGCCAAACAGTATCAGAAATATCAATAGGCTTATCTCCTATTCCTTCATTCAAGACAATACTAGCTTCAGGAGGATTCTTTCCTGTTAGCAAATAGAATAAAGTAGCAGCAAGTCCATAAACATCTGTAGCTGGAGAAAAATCCTGTAAATTCTGTTGGTACTGTTCCAAAGGAGCATAGCCAGCACTAATACCTACAGGTGTAGAACTAGTCTGATGTCCTTCTTCAGTATAGCCTTTTGAGATTCCAAAATCGATAAGCATAGCACCACCTTTGTCATCAAGGAGTATGTTGCTTGGCTTTACATCATAATGACAAATATGCTTTTGGTGCATATGCTCCAATGCCGAACCTATCTGTTGGATATACTTAATGGCTATAGCCTCATCCAAAGCACCATGCTGCTTCACATAATCAGACAACGAGCCACCACTCAAATATTGCATCACATAATAGACCGTATCATTTTCCTCAAACACATCTACTACTTTAACGATATGAGGATGATTCATCTGTGCAAGGTTCTTTGCTTCCTTAACAAACTTCTTGCGATATAACTCTACCAAGTCACGACTTCCTTGGGAAGGAACGGTTATCTTTCCCGTCCCTTCCTCTCGCTCACAAGTGTCTTTCATAAAGAACTCCTTGATTGCCATAGGTACATCGACCTCCATATTACCCAAAGATCCAGAAACAGTTTCTTTCATTATTGCCTTATAGGTAATACCGAAACCACCTTGACCTAGGACCTTTTCTAGTCTGTATTTGCCATTGAAGAGAATGGCGTTATTGTGTAATTGTTTCATAACTTCTTATTTTTAACTGTCCATATTGGTATCCTATAACCAGGAAACAGATATACCGCATTTATATAGGGAGCACTTGGGTATGGAACAAAAACAGCTTTTGGTTTGTCGCTATTATATACTTGCCAAAAATATGCCGTCTTAGTATCTTTCAACTCAGTAAAAGTTTTATAACCATGTCCTTTAAATACAATTGAATTTCCATTAGGACCAAGTACTATATGAACATAGTTATCGTCTTCATCGTACTTTATACTGATTTCACAATACTCTCGAAGTTCATCAACTTGCTCTTTTGTCGGAATATCATATTTCAGAGCTTCAGGATATGGTAAGAACAGCACCTCATCCCCATCTTTTACATAATCCGAAGCCCATAATGTTCCACTCGGAAGTCCTAAGTCAACAAACTCAGTCTCTTCCGATACAGAATCCTTAGCTACCTTATCGACACCATCATGATAACCAGCGTTGTAACCTGCCATATAAGCATCAGCTACAACTTTGGTTAATGCTTCGGTTACTTTACCCTCTGCGTATTCTTTTGCTTTATCTACTGTATTCATATCCACTATTCTATCACAATTCTACAATTTCATCTATTTTTTGCTTTTCTATAATAGCCTTTAGTTCATAATCACCTAATATATTATCTTTAATTTCTTTCTTCAATTCGTCCAAGGCAACACAACGATAAAGACGCTTAATGTCAAAATCTGCATTATAAAATTCTCCATTTTCATAGTGAGGCACTATGTTGTCAACATAATACCCACACGTCTCTATGTCATTTTTGTTTTCAACAACAATAACGATATTATTCCTATCTACTTTAGAAAAGTCAAAGCTACCTTTAATTCTCCATTCACGAAGCCATTGGAAATCATGCTTTTGTATATCCAATTCTTCATATAACCAATGACTGTCTTCCCCTATATCAAACTTGTCTAAAAAATCACAATATATAACTGGACGAGCACCATAATCCTCAATCAGCATATCACGTTTAAAACCTATACCAAACTTTCCCAACATTGGCTTTTTGGTTTTCGCCATGTAATCCAACATTGGCACCATCATACATAATGGGGTTTCTGTAAAACATACATAGTTATGTTTAGGAGATTTCAAACACAGTTCTCCTAAAATTACCCACAAAGTATCTATACTATCTGTAAAATGAAACAGATATGGAGATAAATCCAAACGCATATTTCTCAATTTCTCACTCGGATTATTCATGTTTCCTCTATTATTTTAATCTAACACTACACCAATCTTATCATATTATTTTCTAAACAAAAATCTACTATCTGGCGAATATTTGAAATACAAAAATAGCCTTTACGCATTGAACCATAATGACATAAGGTGTAAAGAAAATACATTCTTAAAAACATAAGAAAAACACTTCTAAACCTATATGTATTATTTGGTACTATACTTTTTTCAGAATTCCAATCATAGATAGTCAAGGACTCTGAAAATCCATAACACCGTATCTGCTTTATATAATAGCCTTTACCTTCATAGTAATACTTTTTCTTGTCATATCCCCCTTCTAATGTGAAAGAAATATAACTACATTCCGTTAAGGACATTCTATTTACCGCATCTATATATGCTTGAAATTCATCAGAGTATATGTATTTCAAATCTTGTTTATAAACTTCAATATACTTAGAACAATTCAACAAGTCTGTAATTCCTTTATAAAGGAGCAACTCATCGCTAAAACTCTCTTCCACAACTGTAACTTTTCCATTTATATGAAATTCATATTTTGACTTAGATGAAAATAATGAAGAGAAGCCTGTTGGAACAACTTCCGCCCACCAAGAATTAACAATATTCTTTATTTGATATTTATTATATATAGCTGACATAACTTAATCTCCTATTTTTTCAATTTTATTATGAGTTACTACATATGGAGTTATTTTGGATATGATTCCTTTTTCTATCAAACCCTCTGTTGTTATTTCTGAAATATCACTCAGTTCACTCCAATATTTAGAACACAAGGAATCGGCCGTTGAAGTTCTGTCTCTCATTCCGTATTTTCTTCCATTTAGTAAGAAAAACAAATCTTCATAAAAACTTGAATCATGCCATTCCACCTTATCAACCTCTAAATCCAACAGATATACTTGACAGGAAGAAGTTGGATTAGGAGCATAAGTACTAGCCCAATGAAATATGCGCTCTTCCATTTTATCATCATTTGGAAAAACAAACAATGATTTTTTCCTACCAAGCATCTCTGGACACTCACGTTTCCTAATATCCTCTAATAAAGATTCTGCTATTGCTCGTCCTTCAGAATATTTACGTTCAAATTTTGATATGGTAATTATCTCACCAACTTTCACTGAAATATCAGCCTTTATTATTCTACAAACATCCATATAACTACTTTTTTACTCCAAGCTTTGGTTGCCGTTACATCATTTTAGAATTTTTTCAACCATCTCAAAACAATTAAACTTCAAAACCAAAATTAAAATTAATACTATTACTATACGACGTACCCAAGAAAGTACTATCATTTGATTACTTATTCTTGGCATATATTTCAAACATGGATTTTGTGGATTATTTTTACAATAAGAATCTAACCGTTTTTTGACAAATAACATATGAATGCCACCACGGTCTGTTTCTTGGAATGGATTAGGAAGAATAAATGGCATAAATATAAAGATAGACAATATTACAGACATTATAATGCTTAGGTATAAATCTTCTTCCCCGTTAATCATTTTTTTATTTTCAAAGAAACATCTATAAAACAATCCTATTAAAGCTGTAAAAATCAACACATGTATCATTATCTCACAAAAAGAGACTTCAGATACTATTTCTTGGAACTTTAATATACCTTTAGCAGATTGTGACACTGTACTCTCTATCAACTGCGTCTCCTCACCTTCACTAACAGGATTAGCATAAGATTGATATGGACTAAACGCTTTTGTCTCTTCATTATTAGAAGTAGCTACAGAAGACTGTTGCGAGATACGTCTTATCTCCCCTACATTCTTTGGTCTCTTCAATCTATTCACTTGCATCATCCAAACCACCAATTTCTTCATTTCCTCAGAGACATTAGGCATTGGGAGGGCAAGATGCTTGTCCTCTGTCTCGTCTTCAGAAAGGTCAGAAACTGATGGTGGGTCTTGGTTGGTAAGCAACTTATACACGGTTGCACCTAGGGCATAGAAGTCTGTCCATGGTCCGAACTTATCATAGCTCTGCGCCATTTGTTCACTAGGGGCATAGCCATTTGTATAACTGATACCCGTGCTCATCGTGGCACCACCTACCGTACTCTGCTGCTTACTTGCACCAAAGTCTATCAACTTGACTACATTATGACTATCCACCATAATATTGGCTGGCTTGATGTCAAGATGGAACATACCTTCATTATGAATCGCCTCAAGACCATCCAATATCTGATTCAAGTAATTGCAAACCTCAGACTCTGCCAAAGGTGCATTGGTACGCTTCGAACGTGCAGATAGATTTTCTCCATCTACATAATCCATCACATAATAGGCAGTACCATTCTCCTCAAAAAGGTCATAGACCTTGACAATATGAAGATTACTGAGACTACGGAGACGGCGAGCTTCTTTCTTGAACTTCTCTCGCTGTTGCTCAAAGCTATTGGTATTCTCGGCATTGCTTACGCTAATGGTAGTGCTATTACCATCACGCTGGCACACGCCCTTTACAAAGAACTCTTTGATGGCATAAGTCTCATCAAACTCGATGTTCTTTGCTAAATAGGTATTGCCGAAGCCACCTGAAGCCAAGTAGCTTTCTATCTTGTAAGTTCCGTGTAGAATGGTTCCTACCTGGAGCATATTTTGGTTATTTATTTTGTCCATTTTTTATCGTATCTTGGTTTGTAGAATCTTGTGTTGTTGTATCTTTCTCTACTTTCACGGTCACCATAGAATCCTCAAAAAGAGAATCCAGCAAAGCTGCCTCTGCTTTATGCTTGCTATAGTAGCCATAACCAGCCATGCCAACAGCAGCCAATACCACTAAGGCTATAAATGCCATGAAGAGAGATTTCTTTCTTTTCTGCTTATTCACCATTTCAACTATCACACTATCAGGAACAGGCGGTGGTGTACCAGCAGGCTTAACGACTTCAACATCAGGAGAAGCGCTCACCTCTTCCACATCAGGCTTGATATTCATAGCATTACATTTCGCCGTAGGCTCTTCATTCACAAGGCTCACATCAGCCTCTTCATGACTCACCTCTTTGATATGCACAATATAAGCTGAATGATTATCTTTATTGTCTGATGTTTCTGAAATCAGCATCTGTCGCTTTTCTTCATCACGCACATTCGCAGAGAAGACATTCAATAACTCTTCATCCTCCATCTGTTCCAACATGCCGTCAGAACAAATGTAGAAGTAATCACCTGGTTGAATATCAGAAATATGGATAACATCAGGTTTTGGATGATTTCTGTCTCCAGCAATCATCGCACGGGTAATGACATTTTTCTGGGGAAATGTCTTCATCTCCTCATAGGTCAACTCACCTGCCTGATAAAGATCATACACCAGGGAATGGTCACGACTCTTATATAATATGGTATGCGAAGATGGACGGAGATGGTATATTCTACTATCTCCAATGTGGGCAGCCGTACATCCATTACTGTGAAAATACAGCAAAGTTAAAGTTGTTCCCATCTGACGGGTATCTCCCGCAATAGCCAGTTTATCCAGTTCTTCATAGGCATACGCCAAAGCATCAGACAGCAACTTATCTTCCAAGCCTTCAGAAGCAACAGCATGCTGCAACAAAAACGAAGAAAGACTTTTGCAAATACTTTGGCTTGCCACCTCACCATGCTCATGTCCACCCATACCATCACAGAGCAAAAACAAACGATCATTCTCCGTTGCTTTGCCTTCTATTGGATAGATGCTATCTTCCTGGTTCGCCCTCTTACCCAACTCATGGATAGCTAAAGGCTGATATATATTGATTCTCATTGTTAGCTTTATTTTTGATGATAAACAACGGTTGTGTTCCCCATCTTGATGATACTTCCTTCTGACAAGACGATCTGGTCACCCTCGTTCAATAATTGTCCATTCACATAACTGGCATTTTTATTATGGTAGTTAGACGCCACAACCCTAACCTTGTCCGTAGGAACCTTATTTACCTGAATAGTAAGATGCTGACGACTCATATATCTATCATCAGAAGCTATCTGTACAGTTGCCTGCGAAGTAGTAGCCTTGCGACCTATCACATTATTTCCGAACCCTAACGGATACTTCTGACCACCATAGAGCAAATAACCGGGAGTAACTTCTTCTTTCTTGCCGGCAAGAATTGTGTCATCAGATTGAGAAGGAGAAGAGGAATACCCCACGTAACGGGTTTCTCCATTATCTCGATTCACATACTGAGTCTCACCATTACTATTACCAACATATTGTGTTTCCCCAAAAGATTGCGGAGTTGCAGCATGTTGCTGTGAGAACATCACTCTCAACTGAGCTTTACATTGAGGACAAGTAATCATCTTTACGGCTTCGTTTTGAGAATTTCTCACGTCAAGCAAAACACCGCAACTCGGACATTTGATTCTTTTAGTTTCCATTGCTACCATCAATTTTAATCAAAGTTTATGCCATCTGAATATCAGCATCAGACATATAGTCTGGCATATCAGGAGCAACATCTGGATTCTCCAAGGATGCGGTTTGGAGATTTGGATCAACACTATCATCAACTCCGGCATCAGCAAAATCACTACCACTTGGAGTAATCACTTGTCCTGTATGCAAATCTATCGCTTCACCAACGTCAATACTTCCATTGCCATTGGCATCACAAATCGCAACATCAGGATTTCCATCTTGATCAAAATCTACCACACTCACTTCCTGACCATCCACGTCGAAGACACCCACTGTAGCCATGGATCCATCAGCAAGCTGTACTTCACCTGCATTAACCAAATGAACATCTGCATTTTGGTCATCAGCCACCTGCACATCACTTGCCTGATGCAAATTTGCATCATTGTGAGCAACAGATACATCCTGGTCTGCATGAGAAGAATGAGATACCACAGCAACATCTTCCGCTTGATGAGGAGCAGCATTCATCTCTTCTGCACGTACTTCTGGCTTTACAGCCTCAGCATAGTCGTTCTTTTCTGCATCTGTCATGTTGTTCCACTCATCCTCGGTATAAGTACTATAGATATTGCCATGCCAATGGAAAGCGCCACCAGGACCAACTTCGGCTCTAGCGGCATCGAATGCCTCCTTAAAGCTCTGCTCATCATGACTCTCTGCAACCTTGATAGAGGCATTGTCATTCGCTGCCGCAGCATCTTGCGACGGATTCTCCCCTTCCGGTTTAGTATCGGGAGTTTCTTCTGTACTTGCAGCAAAGGCATCTGTGGCATACATAGCACTTGCACCTAACAAGATACCAGCAGCACCACCTACCGCTACTTTCTTCCAAGTTGACTTATCAGCAGCGTTCTGAGTTTTATCTTTACTTTCCTGTCTTACTTCAGGATGTGTATTATCAAAATACAATGTTTCTTCATTCTGTGCCATAATCATACGTTTTAAAATTATAACCGATGCAAATATAGTGAAATAATAAATAGATAGGTACTTTTTTAGTGTTCATTACACAAAACCTATCTTCTATTGTAGGAAATCACTTTTTTATTTTAGCCTTGCAATAAGGACAAGCCTCATTCTGCATTAAAACTTCATAAGACTGAAAGCCCAGGAAGTGATGACAATGAGGGCAAACATAATGCTGCTGAAACTCCTCGGTCAACTTCTTCTGCCTTAACGGTCCCTTAGAAGAATCCTTATATGCTTTTACTGTAAAGCCTACGGAAATCAAAATACCTAAGAGATACAAACCTATATAAAGAGGAGTTTCTCTAAATTCTGGGAAAATGATGCTCAAAGCGATGGCTCCCATGGTAATCAAACCTGTAATGCCACGAAGAGAATTAAACTTGCGGTCAGCTATCTGCTGGTCAAGCTTATGTTCATCATATTCTTCCCAAACACGCTGCAATGGACGAAAATCTACCATTTGAGGAACAAAACTCTTGATCCAATCCCAACTAACCAAAAATTTGCTTGGACCAAGTTCTATTTTATCCTTTTCCATGATAGTCTTTGCCATTATTTCCACTCCATTGACAAAAGTAACGTTCTGAGGTTTTAGATTCGTAATTTTATAAGAACCATCAGGATTAATGGTCAAACTACAGTGTTGACGGCTCACTGTCATAGGAACACTTCCAGCAACCCCAAAAGTCTTGGATTGTTGTCCCATCGTTATTCTCAATTGAGATGTACTAGCATCACGTCCAATGATTAATTCCATAAAATTCTTTGCTTGATTAGTTTATTTTTTAGTTATGAGTAAATCCTTCATTTGCTTCAAGGCTTCCTTAGAAATACCCAAAGCAAAAGCAAAATGCTCATAATCGGATAATATCAACTGTTGCTTTTGCGTATTGACCTGATAGATGTAGCCAGTGTTGATGATAAAGCGCTTACCCACTCGCATAAAAATACTCTTGCAATCTACAAGATGCTCTGCCAAGTACTTTTCCATCTGAGTCAAATTCAGACAAACAACAGCCTTCAGCTTGTTAATAGTAACAATCTGTGTATAATTGCCATCTCCTTCGAAATAAACAATTTTGGAAACATCTAATCTTAAGAGTTCCGTCTTTGTATTGAATACGATAAATTGACTATCCATATTTACCATTTACATCGCTGACTTGTTCCCAGAAGTAGCTATCGGTCATTAAGTTTTCAATGAAAAAGCGTGGGACTATTGCTTATTACCGGATAGAGGTTGTGGAAGGACCCGTCAGCAAGTAATAATGCAATAGCCCACGCCATAGAGTATATTAACATCTTCTTCCATAGAGAAAAAGATACAATAATCCTTAGACGTGAGCATCATTGCCTATTTATCGTTAGCAGACTTTGAAACTTCCACATTTCTATCGCAAGATAACGTTCAATACGCTCATTCACTAGAGCCTTCATCGTGCCCGTTCTTTTCCGTTCACTCAAACTCTATTGCAAAAGTAAGAAATCTTTTTGATACCGCCAAACTTTTCCTCTATTATTTCTTCTAACAGGCTTACTTTTATGAAATTTCCACCAAAAAGGCATTGAAGTTTGCCACTGCTGAAAAAGATAATGCTTCCACATTTCCAATCCATGACAACCTCAATGCCTATACCCTTAAACGCCTTTACAAATTAAAGTATACTTTACCGAAAGGCGCCGTGTTCGCCTTCCATTCAAAATTATTGGCAACAACCTCTCCGTCTAGGTGTCTAACCACCTTGCTAACGAGTGCATGTGTTCTCAACAAACTATCCAAAGGACCACCGTAATAACCAACAACAGTCAATGATCTGCGTCCACCACTATACGTTTCTCTCACACGAATCTTAACTCTCACAACTTGATTGTTCTTAATATAATAAGCACCAACATCAGTATATTCCTCCGTAGGCTGAGACATCTGCGGCATCTCTAAGCCAAATGATGGCACAGAATATTGCTGAGCAGGTGGATTAGTATATACTGGTTTATACTCTACAAACTGAGCATTTACACTCATCACACTTAGCATCATGGCTAAAATCAACATTACCTTTTTCATACCTTATTATATATTAAAGGGTTATACTTCATTTTCCTCGTTCCACGATTTTTTCTTTTCTATCGCTTCCCGATTACGAGTGCAAAAGTAAGAAGATTATTTCTATCCGCCAAATATCCAAACTTACCTTGTATGAAATACCGTTCTCAATGTACCAAATGACAAAACGGATATGAGACTCCTGATTATTTTATTTTTGACATAACTAATAACTCTATTTTAGTTTAATTTTTCCATGACACTGCCAAAATGCTTTTCCACTTCCACAAGGACATGGTTCTAACATTTCTACCTTTTTACTATGCACTTTGATATATTTAAGCAAAGGATTTGAAGTTTCTTTTTGATTGTTTTCTTCGTCACCACTTATTGCATTCACAGGAATGTATAACTTTGTTAACCTATTCTCAACATCTTCCAACATACCTTTTTTTGCATCCAAGAAAATTGCATACAAATCACCCGGAATCAAATTTTCTATATCAATCTCATTAATATAATTCATCCACGATTTGTCGATTGCATCAAGCAATACATATTTTTCTATCGAAGCATATAACGAACTTCCATCTGTCTCCAAAGCTGAGTTCAATGAAAAAGGAATAGAATAGACATTATTGCCATCCGACAAAGGCAGTCTTTGATAACTATCCATCACATAGGTATTTTCTTGAATCTTTCGGATTATAGGCATAGCCATACTTAGTATCTGCTTTACATGAGCATAATGCTCTTTCCAAAAGCTGTCATTACCATCACCGCACAATTCTTTCAAAACCGCATCGGCCTCTTTTGAATCTTTCAATATTCTATTTTTTATTCCATAAATTTCATTTCTAAAAGAATCTATACTATCGTCACGTAAGTTCGAATATTTTCGGCTATCCATTTCTTCTTGAACACAATTTCGCTGGGCAAGATAAAAGAAATCACAAATTTCCTTTGAAGTTATTTCTTTTTCACCCAAGCAATTGTCCACTATTTTACTCAAAGACTTCATTTCTTTTTCAGAAAGATAAGCCAAAATATCATCATCTAAAGAAACAAAGAATTGAGAAGAGCCAGGATTACCTTGTCTTCCTGCACGCCCAGCCATCTGTTGGTCGATTCTATCAGAATGTGCCAATTCTACTCCCAAAACAGCCAATCCTCCTTTTGCCAATACGTCCTCGTCAGGTTTTATATCTGTACCACGACCTGCAACACTTGTAGAAATCGTTATGAAACCACTTTTCCCTGCATTTGCCACCAAAAAAGCCTCTTCTGCTAAAGTTTTACCATTTAGCACCTGAACTTCTATATCTCTTTTTGCAAATTTATCTGCCAAAAGAGTTGAACGCTTAATCGTTGCAGTACAAATCAAAACCGAACGTCCTTTCTTTTGGATTTCTATCGCTTTATTTATAACAGCCTCATCCAATAATTTTTGATTTCTAAAAACTCGCAAAGGTAAATCTTCTCTAACAACAGGCCGATGAGTTGGTATCTTTAAAACCGACAGATTATACACCTCTTTTAGTTCTTTAGAACAAGCGACTGCCGTTCCTGTCATGCCACTAATCTTACTATATTTTCGAAGATAGTTTTTTATACTGATAACAGCAGTTTGGAAACCTAAGCCTCCAACTTCTATCCCTTCTTTTGCCTCAATAGCTTCATGAAGACCATATTCCCAGCGACTCTGCTCTTTCAAACGTCCTGTATTAGAGTCTATAATTATAACTCTCTTTGCATTATTTCGTTCTGCGACAACATAATCTTCATCTTCGAAATATACAGTTAAAGCATGTAATAATTTATCTAAAACATTTTCCTGTTGCTTACGATATTTTACTTGAATTTTTTGGGATTCAAGTAATGCTTCTTTCTTTTCTTGAGAAAAATCAAAACACAGCTTTTCAACCTGTTCATAACTTTCCCCTACATTCTCTTCAAACAACAACGGATCTGCCAACTTTTCTCTTAGCCACTTCTTCCCAGTTTCCGTATAAGAAGCAAAATGCTTTATCTTATTAATTATATAGTATTGTCCATCTTGATTATTCTCTACCAATTCCTTTACAAATGGCAAATAATCAACAAATAACTTATTCGTACACAAAGTATTTACCTGTTCTATACATGTGCTTATGATATGAGGGGTTGAAGCATCATCTATCAACATAGAATCTACCTCATCCAAAATAGCAAAATCGTACTTCCCTTGCATACGAGTTTCCAAATCGTTATTCATCATATCATAAAGATAATCAAAAATAAAGTTTGATGTTGCACCAAACACCACATCAGACTTATATGCCTCTCGTCGAGCATTACTATTTCTCTCTTTATTCTCTATACAGCCTACTGTAAGACCAAAGAAAGAATATATAGGACGAGTAATTTCATAATCTCGCTTGGAAAGATAAGAATTAGCTGTCATTATATGACAACATTTCCCTAACAAAGCATTTAATAACACTGGAGCTATCGAAACAAATGTTTTCCCCTCACCCGTACACATTTGGATGATTTTCCCCTCGTGCAAAGCTATTCCACCCATCAGTTGCTCGTCATATAGTACTACATTCCATTTGTATATTTCGTTACCAATAAGCCATGACGACACATAATTAAGACTCCAAAGATAACTTTGGTCTGTCGAATCATTCGGATCTTTCTTGCAGTCTTTTATAAAAGGAACGTTCTCAAAGAGCTTTACATCCAAATCGGTCTGTTCCACCTTAATTTCATCATTCTCTGAAAAACGCCGAGTTACTTCTTTCAATAAAGCAAACATTTCAACCAAAGCAGAATCTAAAATTTCTTTTTCAGAAATACCATGCTGTAGTTTATCTAATGCTTCATTACGTAATTGAGAATACCTAACTCTTAGTTCATCATTTGACAATGAACTAAGAGACTGATATTGCTCATTAATTTCTACTACTAAAGATTTTATTCTATCCAACTCCATAACTAACAAATAGTATTATTTACAACAAAAGGAACCAACTCTTTCTCTATCAAAAGATAGAAAGCTACCGAACCGTCCTCATTCAATTGTGCCAGCAAAGGATTGTTCGTGTTTACCTGATTATCTGTAGCAATCTGGCTCAAAAGTGGAAGATGTTTTCCAATATCTTTTGAAACACAAACATTACCTATATAATCCAACACATTTTGTGAGACATTCTTTATTTTGCCCATATCCTTTTCAATATCATACATACTCACAGCATGAGTCACAAAAATATGGGTACCATCAGAGGAATAACCACCCATAAGAACACCAATCTGTCCATCTTCAAAGATTACGCTCTGTCTTATTGAGTCTATAACGCTTTGCAGGACAAGCAATCGAATCGCACCATTCTCTATCATGTATGTATAAACTGATTCTGCCAAAATAGAATCTTCTTGATAGTGCCAAACTGTTGATGTTATCGGCATCGTGCTCTCCAAAGACTTGTTTATCTTTCTTACAACTAAATTTGTAAATGGCAATATATCACTCGCTGACGCAAGAAAAGTAGGAGAATAGCATCCAGTACCCGCAACATAAAAATTATCAGTATCCTGTTCTATCTTAGCAAGGACATGCTTTCTTTGCTCAAACACATTGCCATTGGTATTTGACAAAAACAAACAATCCTTAGCATGGTTTGTTATACATACACTTATCAATTGTGTAGGTAATTTTACGGCATAACTTAAGAAATGAAGCAATTCATTACTTGCAGTACAATCTATAATAAGATCATACTTTTCTATTTCTTTCAAAAACTTCTCTTGAGAATCATAATTTACATTTCCATAAAACTCACCATGTTTATAATCACAAAGAAACAATCCATTTTCATACCATTCTCCTTCTTGTTTAACTGCACAGAACGGTGATATTCGCTCCAACTTATCTGCTAAAGCAGAAGCTTTGCTGTCACCAATAGAGTTCATTTCAAAAGATGCTCGACATAGATTGCCAGCTTCCACATAATCTCCATCAGACAAGGTTATATCACGAATACCTCCTCGAACTAAAGTTTCAGCTAAAAATGAGCCAATAGCTCCCAATCCTATCAATAATATTTTCTTATTAATGAACCCTGACGCCAAACATCCTCTACCGTAAAATTCATCTTGCTTTATTCTTTTTGCAATAGATGTATTCAAGGGTATATCTTGCACATGCTTTGTCCTATATTCATATTTTCCAAAATCAAAAGACAATTCTTCATATTTTACATTACATTGTTGTGCATAAATTAAATACCAATCTAATTTTCCATCATCAATTACGCCTAATGCAAAATGATGAAGAGAAAACAAATATTGATTATAGTCATGTTCAGGATCATCTCCTAAATTTTCATATTCGGTCACAGGTCGTGCAAGCATATCATAAAAACCTTGACATTCTTGCACAAAAGAGCCTATCTTTTTTTCTAATATGGTTTTATATTTATTTGATATTTCTTTATTTGCAATTCGCTCGTACAAGTATTTATAATCTGCATCAATATTCTCCTTCTTTGGAAATTTTGTAGATCGATAATTGTCATCTATACAAACAAATTCACCAGAGCTTTCAGTTTTTCCCCAATTGAAATCTGACAATAATTTCCCGCATAGTTCATCACTCCAACCAAACTCATCAACAAGCGATGCAAAACTAAGAAAATCTTTCGGTTGATGGTTAACTATAACGAATGGTAATTTATCTTTTGTCTCTGTTCCGTTATAAACGACATATTTTCCATTTTGTTGCTTGACACAATTCAAGTAACCATCTCTTTCATTTACTACATTTTTCCAAACATCTCCTACAAATATCAAGTCTTCTTTTGCAGCATTGAGTTCGTTCATCTCATCCGTATTTCCCTTAGCATAGGTGTTAAATACAGACAAAGCTCTTCGAGTATTGACATCAGCTATTATTGGTGGGAGTTCAGAACGCATTTGCTCCTTTATCCAACCACGCAATCTATCAAACTCCTCATCCAATTGACCACGAGTAGTTTCTGCAAATGCAGAATTTAAACAAAACCAACTTCTCCCAAAAGACTCTAGACACGGAATCAAATGAGGATAGCCGTAAAGGGAAGAAGTATAGAAATAAAGTTTGTTGTGAGGAAATGTTTTGGGAATCCTCACAACAAGCTCTAATCTATGAATTGTATTCTTTGCCAATAATTTACCGACATAGTTTTCTTTCATATCCTCAAAATATTCCAACAATATGAAATCCTCCAATTGCTCACAATAAGCATTATAAAAATCGGCATCTTTATACTTGAATTCCATTTTTTAATCTTTATAAGTTTATATTATGCATACCCTCTGCTTGAAGGTGTTCTTGTTTGAGTTTGAGAAGAAACGTGTTGGCGAGCATAATTCTCTGCTTCGCTTTTTTTTCGCTCTTCCTCCTCTCTTTTTTTGCGAGCCAACCTTTCCTCTTCTTCTTTACGCATAGCCTCCTCTACAATACGTTCCATTTCTCTTCGAACATTTTCAGCTTTAATTTTTGCTTCCTCTTCTTTGAACTTTCTTGCTTCTATAGAATGTTTTTGCAATTCACTATTTCTTAGATAACGATCATAATTCTTTGTCTGCACACATTCACCCCACAAAATATCGTCAAGCTTTTTCTTTGCTTCAAAGACATATTTTCCATTTGGTCGCTCTTCAATATATTTCTGCCACCAACTTTTTTCAGAATAGTTTCTCCATACTTTATCATCTCTTAAAGATTTAATTGCATCTTCTATTTTTCCTGCTTCCTCATAATCAATAAGATTACTTGTTACAGAATTTCCACTAGGCATAATAAACTCACTTATACCTAACATTTTTTCCCTTGTCTTATTTTGAATCATCTGAAAAGCATCAGCCTTAGTCCACATACTATCAACCTTTAAATCAGGAACAGATGCCAACGAAGAAGGTATAGCCATAGAAGTATCAATACGACAAATTTGCTGATACAAGTATTTCAAGCAAGACATTGTCTGTTCAAATACTTGTTTTTCGGAAAATCGTAGAACAATCCACCCTCGTTCCGTAAAGCGTTCATTTCTTTTGCCATCATTAGTTCTATTTCCTATCATGTAATGTATAGGTGTCTTCTCCCAACCAGAATATGGTTCATCAACTTCTATGTCTATGAATATTCCTTTTTCTACATCAATGTATGCAAAGTCTGGCTCGTAAGGACAACCATCCGCAAAAAGAGATAAGTTATCTCTAAAACCTTTCAAATGATATTTGTTAATGACATTAGCCAATTTTTCCTCACAAAATCCACGCCTACCATTTCTACCTTGAATAGGTAACTTTATCCAAGTTCCTTTTTCAGGTGCTACCAAATATGGGTATTCTAAATTCCCTGAACTTACCAAATCATAATTTACAACATATTGCTGCAAATAGTCTATATTTAATATATTCAAATCTGCTTTTAGAAGAGGGATCAGCTTTACGCTATAAGGCTCTTCCTTCTTAAAGGAAACAAAAGATTTATTTTCTCCATTTGTTTCTCCACTTGACAACTTGGCACTACAAACTCCTACCTGCTGTTCTCTTTGCTTTTCTACCTTAATTTGGGGAACTTGTTTATCCTTTGCATCCCCACCTTTAGAAGCAACAGGTTCTTGCGGTTTCGTTTGAACACGAACTGTATTAATTCCACCACTAACTCTATTAGTCTGACTAACAGAGTCTCTTCTATCACTTTTTAATCTATGGCAAAGATAACAGACCATGACAAAAGCAATTATTAAAAATACAATTATTATTTCCATAACTTCTTTATTTTTTAATCGTTTCAAATATTTTTTTCTAACAAATCGAAATCAATATTCTTTTGTTTTATACTATATCAAAATAATTAAGTACAAAAGTAAGCAACATTTTTGATACCGCCAAACTTTTTGCGATGTTTTTTGTCCCGAAGGACAAAAAACATCGCATTGAATGATGCTATTGCCAAGAGAAATACTTCCACATTTCTATTCCATGACAGGAATTCAATGCCCTACACCTATATACCATCCCTTACGAAAAGGTAAACAACCAGTAACGATTATTTCTTCGTTATCGTTCCCTTTCTGGCATTCACCGTAAAATTACCAAGGGATGTCTTGACTTTATAAACGCCATTCTTTGATGATACCAGCTTTGCCGACATTCCCATAAAGCTGACGCCGCCATCCTTCTTCTCGATGGTGTACTTTCCAAAAGGAGTAGCTACGATGATGTGGTGCTTGGTGTTCTCAACCACACCATACACCGTGCCGGATGGAGCCTGCTTCACCTGCTCGGCTACGCTCTTTACGGCATTTGCCACATCGGTGTTGTTACTCTTTGCAAAACTGGTTGTGGTGGCAGCTACTACCATCATCAACGAAATCATAATCTTCTTCATACCTTATTATATATTAAAAGGGTTATACTTCATTTTCCTCGTTCCACGATTCTTTCTTTTCCATCGCTTCCCGATTACGAGTGCAAAAGTAAGAAGATTATTTCTATCCGCCAAATATCCCAACTTGCCTTGTATGAAATGCCGTTCTCAATGTACCAAATGACAAAACGGATGCCTGACATTTCTTATCAAGCATCCGTTTTGCTAAAATCAGACACACCTAACTGATTGCACTTCTGATCTTACTCTATTAAACACTACTGTCCAATAAAAAAGGGCAATTCGATCTTTGAAACAGTTGAATTATAGT
>ERZ1026870.263-NODE-263-length-33121-cov-11.496129_pt1 | contig 33121 bp, 30 predicted proteins | sample MGYA00380165_ERZ1026870 | MGnify/ENA primary metagenome ERZ1026870 (study PRJEB33269, sample SAMEA4719801) | human gut metagenome | biome: human-associated habitat; feature: organic feature; material: feces | place: Cameroon | collected 2013-10 ...
TTCTCGTTCATCCTTCGTTCATCCTCCGTTCATTCTCCGTTCGGGAATCGAAGATCGATCGAAGATTGATCGAAGAACGAACGGAGAATCATCGGAGGCAAGACGGAGATGTATCGAAACTCTAATGGGAAGCCAAGGGAAAGGCGACCCGAACAAAAACTTTATTTTTATCACTTAAATTCAAATTATTATGACAAGACTTACTCCTGAATTCATCACTTTTCTGCGCCATTACATAGCGCGTATCGAGAAAATAAATGAGTTACGTCAAACGAATGAGTGGTTTTGGGTGGCGCATTGACGAAGTCTGGAACACTTACAATAACGCAATGAATTGCTTCATGATTTTAAAAGATTAGGGCACAATGCGTGCGAAAATGTGGGCATTTTTAATAAAGTGAAAATGCTAAGTTATTGAAAATCAACAACTTAGCATTTAAATCGTGCGCCTGATAGGACTCGAACCTACACGTCGTGAAACACCAGATCCTAAGTCTGGCGCGTCTACCAATTTCGCCACAGGCGCAAAAGCAAGGGCAAAGTTACATACAGATGCGCAATAAACAAAGCGAAATGCACGATTTTTTATGTCAAGTCGTGTATTTCGCTTAATTATTGGTGGTTTAAGCCCTAAAGATAATACATTTGAGCCTTAAACAAACAGTGAGATTTTTAAAATATCACATGTATGGGACTTTATGTAATAAAGAAAAAATTACATAGTGAGATTTTAGAACGATGTGCCACGTCGGGCAACAGCTTTAAGCTGCATGTCGAAGCAGAGAGTGGAGTAGGCGGGTAATACACCTTGTGTGAGGTAGGTATAGCCTAATTCTTGCGGAATGTATACCATCCAACGGTCGCCTTCGGTCATGTGGAGAAGGGCTGTGGTATAGCCCTCGACAGTATTGGCTACTGAAAAGCGTGAGGGCACAGAATAGCTGTCGCTAAACACGTGGCTTTCGTTTTCGTAAAAGCCGCTATGATCGAATACACGGCCTTTTGCATAACTCTGTGTGGGGATGAGGTGTCCCATGTAATTTACCTTTACAGAGTCAAGGTAAAGGGGTGAAATGCCATCAGCCTGTGTGCTTCGCTCAATGATGCGTACACAAATAGAGTCGTGACTGTTGCCACCAAGACCAGGGCGCTTAGAATAGCTGCGGAATACACGCCAATCGCAATGGTCTTCCCATTGGTCGGCATATTGCGCTTGGGCTTGTGCCACTTCTGTGCATGCCACAGTCATTACGCTATCAAAGAAAGCCGCATTACGCTCCTTCCAGTTGACAGTGAATTCAGAATTGCTATCGTTGTCTTCGTTCACATTGTCTGTGCACGAAGCCACTGACAATGCTGTAAAAACTACAGCGAAGAGCATGCACAACTGCTTGATATGTAGCTTAATATTTGTCATTTTTTGCGTTCTAAGTACACAAATAGGGCGTATATGCCTTTTCGTAATCGTATTTCAAGGCGCATACACCCTATTTGCTTTGGTATGCTTTTCCGTTTTTACCTTATAAAGGATTTATTGTGGAAAACTTTACTGAATTTTTTTGAGCAACGAAGTGAGGCTAACCTTATCCTCGAGCATTGCGCGAAGATCAGCGATGGGCACACGGGTTTGTTTCATAGTGTCACGATCGCGAAGGGTAACGCAGTTATCGTTGAGTGTGTCGTGGTCGATGGTGATGCAATAGGGAGTACCAATTGCGTCCATACGGCGGTAGCGCTTACCGATAGAGTCCTTCTCCTCGTACTTGCAGTTGAAGTGGAACTTGAGGTCGTTCAAAATCTCGTGAGCCTTTTCGGGCAGACCATCTTTTTTAACCAAAGGCATGATAGCCAACTTCACAGGAGCCAAAGGTGCGGGCAACTTAAGTACTACGCGAGTTTCGCCGTTTTCGAGTTTTTCCTCCTGATAAGAGTGGCACATTACGCTGAGGAACATACGGTCAACGCCGATAGATGTTTCGATAACGTACGGCGTGTAGCTGCGGTTTTCTTCGGGGTCGAAGTACTCAATCTTACGACCAGAGAACTTGGCATGTTGTGAAAGGTCGAAGTCGGTACGTGAGTGAATACCTTCAACTTCCTTAAATCCGAAGGGCATCTTAAATTCGATGTCGGTAGCAGCGTTCGCATAGTGTGCAAGCTTTTCGTGGTCGTGGTAACGATAGCATTCGTCGCCAAAGCCAAGGGCTTCGTGCCAAGCAAGACGTGTTTTCTTCCATTGCTTGAACCAATCCATTTCGGTGCCAGGCTTTACGAAGAACTGCATTTCCATTTGTTCGAATTCGCGCATACGGAAGATGAATTGGCGTGCTACGATTTCGTTGCGGAAGGCTTTACCAATTTGGGCAATACCGAAAGGAATCTTCATGCGACCTGTCTTTTGCACGTTGAGGTAGTTTACAAAGATACCTTGTGCAGTTTCAGGACGGAGGTAAATGGTGCTTGCACCCTCGGCAGTAGAACCAACCTCTGTTTTAAACATAAGGTTGAACTGACGTACGTCTGTCCAGTTGCGTGTGCCTGAGATGGGGCATACAATGCCTTCGTCGAGGATGATTTGTTTGAGTTCGGCAAGGTCCATCTTGTTCATGGCGTCAGAGTAGCGCTGGTGCAAGGCATCACGCTTTTGCTGGTGCTCAATCACACGTGCATTGGTAGCACGGAACTGTGCTTCGTCAAATGCATCGCCAAAACGCTTGCGAGCTTTAGCAACTTCCTTGTCGATTTTTTCTTCGTATTTAGCAATTTGGTCCTCAATCAACACGTCTGCGCGGTAACGCTTCTTTGAGTCGCGGTTGTCAATGAGAGGATCGTTGAAGGCGTCAACGTGACCTGAAGCCTTCCAAATGGTGGGGTGCATAAAAATGGCAGAGTCAATGCCCACGATGTTCTCGTGGAGCAATACCATGCTTTGCCACCAATATTGCTTAATATTGTTTTTCAGTTCTACACCGTTCTGACCATAGTCATATACAGCGCCGAGACCGTCGTAAATATCGCTTGAAGGGAATACGAAACCGTATTCTTTGCAATGTGATACGATTTTCTTAAAAACGTCTTCTTGTGCCATTTGTTATATATCTTTTTATATTTGCGAAGCAAAGTTACTGCAAAAGGTCCGCAATACAAAATAAAAGTACTGAAAACAACAAAAATGCGCGACAAAGTTTATTAAAAAACCTTGTCGCGCATGATGTTAGCGCATTATTTCAGCACAAATAAGCACTGAAAGTGAGCGATTTAGTCTTTTTAGAAGATGGCCTTCTGTGAAGTCACATTGCTGCCCTTAGTTACGCGGATTACGTATACGCCGTGACCCAATGTGGGCAATGCAGTTTCGCCATTTACTTGAGCGCTTGTTACAACACGACCTTGTGCATCGTAAACTTGAGCTACTGCACCTTGAGCCTTTACAACAAATGCACCATTCACGATGTCGATTTGTGCAAAGTTGTTGTCAGCAGAAACAGTGGCATCGTTAATACCTGTATAGGCATTGTTGTCAGAAGTGTTAGATGAACCAATCTTAGTTTGGCAAGCTGTAATAATCTTACCTGTAAGTTTGTCAACGAGCAAAGCTGCTACACGGAGGTTAGCCTTGTTGGTTGCACCAATAAGGGCAGATTTAATAGTAGTTGAGTTCTTAACTTCCTCGCCAGCCTTAGCAGCAGGCAAAATGTTATCCTCAGTTGCACCAGCGTGTATTACGTAGCGAGCTACATAGTCCATTTCGAGGTTTGAGAACACATACTTGTTGTTTTCTACCTTGCTATCAACTGTGCAGAGGGGATAGATGTAAGGATCATCCTTGAAAGCAGAGTCTACCTTCTCGGGCTGAGTCATATAAAGCTGAGCCAAATAGTTAAGTTGGTCAGTCTTCACACCATCTTCAGTAACTACATAAGTTACACCATAGGTATCAGCAGGAACATCAATAGAGAACTTAATCTTTGCATTGATTTCAGTACCTTTCAAACCATTCTTACCATCTACACTCATGGTAGCCTCGCAAGGCTGTGATTGGATGAAACGACAAGCATCAATAACCTCGCCATGAGGATAAGCCTTAATTTCGCGGTTCACGTAAGATGAGGGGAGTGACTCAGCGTAACTTGTAAAGAAATCCTGATAAGTGCTGGCCTTGAGGGGGTCTTCTTTGATACGCTTATCGTAGTCACCGTGAATGCTAACCGCTACCAAGTTATTCTCACCAATAGTGTCAATAAGTTGCTTCATACCAGCAAGACCAATAGGGCAGTTGCCACAGCTAACGCTGGTAAGTTCTTCAACCACAGGTGTACGGTGGTAAGCATTTTCAAGTGTAATAAAGTTAAACTTACCCTCGTTCTCTTCCTTCTCTGTGTACTCATCTGCCACACCATTTACCTCGTCGATAGTAAGGGTTGCTTCTGAGCGACCTGTTTTAGAGGGGAGGTTCATAGAAGCAGGTAAATTCACTGTACCAAAGAAAGGAACGGGCTTTTTAAAGTTATAAGTGTGCTTCTGCTTACCTTCAGTTGTGTTAACGGTGTAAGTAAAGTTGCGCATTGAGTCGAGACCCATATTAGCTACTTGCAAGGTGTTGTCGTCAGTTTTACCTACAAAACCACGTACATCATCGATGTAGTAAAGCGCAGCATCGTTATACTTCAAACCTGCATCGCCTGTAGTTTCCACCCAAATAGGACTTGAAACTACCAAATTGTCGAACTGAAGATAGTTGAGAAGGAAGCCTTTGCCATCACCTTCAGTACCAAGCATGTATGCACCAAGACCATTGCCTGTAGGATCGGCATAAGCATAAGCCATGATTCCATACTTTGAAGAGAGCGTATCGCTTGAGAGGCAGTTTGCAGCACTGCTATACCAACCAATAATAATTTCGCCCTTCAAGTCGCTAGGAATTTTGTAGTCGCAAGTATATGAGTTCAAACGTGTGTTGCCACCCTTTATCACAACTTCTTTTTCCCAAAGGTTATTGATGTTACCTTGAGTATCAGCCAACTGACCAATAAAGATCTTTGAGTCGCTATAAGTGCCAGGATAAGCATAGAAGTTTATTTTGCTAATCGTGTTGCCAACATAGCGGTCTACCATCTCAGCAGGAATAGCCATACCAAATCCCCAACCTGTAATGCCATTTTTTTTAAGCAAATCGGGATCAATGCCTGTAGGAACATAACCAAACTTAGAAATTTCGTTACCTGTTACCTGGAAACTGATTTCTTTAGGGTCACGCGTAGTGTTTTCGTGAGCCAAAGTGTGCATGCCGTGTTCTACGGGTGTAATGCCAACATTACGGTTGATCTTTTGCTGACCCATGCGTAAGGCATTGGCAGGAATTTTTGCTGCAAAGGGATTTGCGAGGGGCTGAGCTACAGCTACGCAAGCCACAAAAGCAGCAGAAATAGCAGTGAGTAAAAACTTCTTCATATTTTATTGTTTAGTTTTATTGCGATTTTGGGTAATTACTTTACAACAACCTTAGAGCTATTGCCGTTTGCCTTGCAAACATATACACCAGGTTGCAAGCCAGCCAAGCTTACACTACCATTCTGACCTGCAGCGGCAACGTGCTTTACCATCTTGCCATCCAAAGCATAGAGGCTTACGCTGTTTGCACCCGCAGCAGCAAAGCTATAAACGAGTTCGTTGCCTACAACCTTTACGCTTGCAGCATTTGCCTTTACATCGTTAACACCTGCGGTGGTTTCGTTGTAAACATACTTCAGAATAAAAGTTGTAACGTATTTGTTATCAGCAGAAACCTTAACAGTTGCAGTAGATGTGCGATATTCACCTACTTCGAATAAGGGGTGAAGACCCATCTTTTCAGATTGTCCGGGAGCAAGACTAATTGTACGATCTACGAAATTTGCATAGGGGTTGGTGATGACAATGTTTTCACACGAACCTGTAATGCCACACCAACTCAGTATGCCATTGTAAGAGTTACGGTCGGGCGTAACACGTACGGTTAAATCAACAGCTTCGTCTCCTTTGTTCGTAAAATAAGGATCGTTTTCGGGGTATCCACCTAAAATGCCTATGTTTTCATCCTCATAGATATTAAATGTGAGAACCTCGTTTTTCTCAACAATCTTACCATGGTTGGTAACCTCAATTTGTGCCGAGAGTTGCGCGGCAAAGCAAACCAAGAGAGCGAAAAGAGTAAAAATCTTCTTCATAAGTGTATTGTTTTTTGTTTTTATTGATTTCAAAATTTTGTGTTACTTACGCATAGCGCCTACACCTGTCAGTAAGGGTTGGTCTACTACCTGCATTACGCCTTCGCTGTCGTTATAGTAGAAAGCAACGATAGAAAGATTTGCAGGCACCCAAGGTGTTTTATTCTTAAGTGTGCTAAAGTCGGGGAACTTATATTCGTAATCTTTGCTAATGCTTTCGCCTTCACTCACAGCAAGTTCATCGCCATAGGGAGCGCTGATAGAAGCACGGAACACATGGTTGTGTTCGTAGTTAAGGTTTCTTGTACCATCACCCATTAACTGATACTTTACCACATTGTTTTCGGTGAGCCACACTTGCAACTTACCTGTAGCATTATGTTTACCTATGACGTTAATGGTGAGTTTAATGGTTTCTACACCATTTGCATCTGCTGTGTAGCCATGCGAAACCACTTTAATATCCACCTTGGGCGTAATGTTAAAGCGATTTTTTATAGTTTCAGCCCATTTTTCTTTATCATCGATAGAACCAGAGCGGTCAACCCAACCTTTTGGGAAGGATGTTACACCCCAATGCGTTACGTAGGCATTGCCCTGTGCGTTTGCTAAGCCTTGTGGACTTTTTGTTTCAGACAATGCGTTCGAACCACCATGCACCGACACTGCAATTAAGCGATCGGCACCATAAGCCTCTTGTAATTTATGAATTTCCTCAGCGGCAAGTGGACAATTCATACATTGTTGTCCCGTAAAATCTTCGATGAGTACGTTCTTCTTGGCTTCAACAATAACAGGATCACTAAAGCGTTCGTTAGGTTCCATCTCGTCGCAAGCAGTAAGCGCTAAAGCCGCTAAAGCAAAAGCAAAGAATTTCTTATAGAGTTTCATGCGATGCAGAATGTTTTTTAGAAGTTAAACGTGTATGAAGCCTGCAAACCCTTATAGGCTGGCACATACCGACAAACGCCACCCGAGCAATTATAGCCAGCACGTGTTTTGGCATAACCCACTTGCAAACGATGCGAGCCTTGCGTAAAGGTTACGCTACCCGTGATGTAATGCACCTTGTTCGTGACACTTGGGTCATCAGACGTAGACATAGGTACATGTGCGTTAAATTGGTCGCTAATGGTAAACATAAAGTTGGGCAAAACCGAAAGTTCTAACAATCCAAACCACCAATCTTTTTGGTCTTGCTTGGTGTGGAGGTATTGTGCCTCGCCACGCAAGGTGATTTTAGGAGAGAACTGATATTTACCTTCAGCCACTAAAATATGGCTGTTGATGATGGGACCACTTTCGTTTTTTACCACTTTTATGTTATAGCGTTGATAAGCATACATAAAGTTGAGTTTCAACTGCTTGCTTACCTTCTTCTCAATCTGCACATTCACATCCTGATAATATACACTATTGCTCATCTTGAAGAAGGGGTAATTTACCGTTTCAGTTTCAGCCTTAGGGTCGAACACAGTAGAGGTGGTTTCGGTGGTTGCAGACTTGTCGTAACCCAAACCACGAATGTGCGAGAAGTTCACCTTTACGTTTGTACCATACTTGCCACCCAAAGCCGTGCGACGCTTAAAGTTGTATGCCAATTCGCCTTGGAAAGCCCATTCGCCCGGAGTCATCTGTGTGGCATAAGGGTAGAGCGATGCCAAAGCATAGGTATGCTGCATAGAGAAGGCGGGCAAGTGGTTAATGTAGCAAGCATTTGTTCCTTTGTCTGCGGTAGCCCGCGAGCGGAATGCCATGTCCTCGCTGCGCTTAGCTTGTAACAACACACTCATGCCACGTTTTGAGTATGAACCCGAAAGCATCAGCGTTTTGCCACGCTTGTAAATGTAGCCATTACTGCTTGAGGGGTCTTGGCTCTTCCAAGCATATTCAGCTAAGAAGCTGTAGTTTCCCTTTTGCAAGTTGGCGCGTACATCGAATGCTGCCACGTTTTTTGGAAAAATACGCGTATATAGCGCCATGATAGTATCGTTTGTTGCAGGGTCTATTTTACCTGTATTTCCAACTTCTGAAATGGTACTTTCAGTATTTCCCTTATGGTTGCTTACGCCTGAGAATCCCAAAGTCAATCGGGTGTTATTCTCGTCCATTTTCTTCACCCATTGGTCCACGTTCAACTCTAAGTCGCCACCCCAAGTCCAGGGCGAGCAGTTGTCCAAGTTGCGGTGGTGCCAATAGTAGCGCTGTTGTCCGCCGAGCAATTTAATGTTTACACCCTTCAAGGGTTTCAGTGCCAAGCGTGCACCGCGCAGTGAGTTGTCAATGCCGAGTGAACGTTCTTCGTAAGTGCGGAAGATGAGTCCCGAACCAAACTGGTCGTAGAAGTCACCCAAGGTGAGTTCAGCCCACTTATAGTTGCCTTTTACGTAGAAGTTGGGCACACCCCAGCCCTTAAAGTCATTTTCAAAACCAGGAAGGGGGTGGTCAAGATATTCAAGTCGGGCACCAGCCTGTAAGTATTTATTAAGCAAATTAAGTTCGGCATAGGTGTTAGTCATAAACTTATCGTCATATTCACCTGTACCAATTTTATTGTCTTGACTCACGGCGGTGAGTACATCACTCTGAATGCTGCCGTGCAAGGTAAACTTTTTTGCACCATCAATGCCGCCCTCACTTTGCGCGTGCAGTGAAAGGGCGGCACCAAGTAATGCCAATGCCGTAGTGGCGGCGAAACGTTTCATGTAATGTCGTTAATGTGCGGGGAATGTGTTAATGTAATAGTAACACATGGCAACGCATATTATTTAATCAGTTCTTTAACTTTTTCAATGAGGTGTTGTTCTCCACCTTCGGTGTAACCGCTGCGGCTTTCTACGATTTTGCCATTGCCGTCCACAATAAACACGTGGGGAATCATGTTCACACCCATTGCACGACGGAAGTCGCTATTAGGGTCGAGCAATACTTGATATTCCCAACCTGCAGCGTCAACCATAGGCTTTACCTTTTGTGCGTTCTGAGCTTCGTCGATGCTGATGGCTACAAGGCGCACACCTGTTTCGTCTTGCCAGTCGGCATACACCTCATTGATAGCCTTGAGTTCGCGGTTACAAGGCTTGCACCACGAGGCAAAAAAGCTAATAATAAAAGGCTTGCCGTCGTTGCTCAGTGTGGCTGTGTCAATGACTTTGCCATTGATGTCCTTTAATTTCACAGAGGGGAGTTGCGCAAACGCACTACCCATCACGCTCCATAGCAAGAGCATGGTAAGGAATATTTTTTTCACTTTCATTTTGGTTGATATTTTCGTTGTTGTGTGGCAAGGAGTTGGTTATCATTGCCTTTATCCTATAAATTTGCTGCAAAATTACACTTTTTCGATATATCGACCAATATAACGAATAGATAAAATGCAGTTTTCGTATTTTTTAGTAATATTTATGCGGAATTCTATGTATAAAAAGCAAAGAGTGTAGATTTGTGCGCAAGGATTAAGTTTTTGATATTGAATTCAAAATCAGAATTTTTAGCCCCACTCCTAAATCTAATTTTCGTCAGAAAAGTTTAGACTACTTCATTCTGTTCTGTCATTCTGCCAATTTTGAAGCCTCTACCTTTTAACCTCTTTTTTTGAACAAATCAGCAACGAGCATTTTTAGGGCATTGCGAAGCACTTTTAGGTCGCGCTTTAAGGGCTTGTCATAGCCTAAGGCTTGAATAATTTTGTTTTGGTATTTATTGCCTTCGCCCTCTATGTGATCACAGATGAGAGGAGAAAGGTGGGTTGCGCGAATGTTATGTCCTTCTTTTTGCTGTAAACAATAATTATCTACATTGCTCGATACTCCACTCATGTCGAACTCTGATACAATAAAAGGTAAATGCTCGTAAGAGGCATTGTTTACTACAAACTCATAGAACATTTGCTCCCAATCTGAGACTATTTTATACTTTTCGCTATAGGGACGGTCTTTTAACAACTGGGTGCGAATAAACGAGGCTTGATGCTTCATTGCTCTGTGAGCGATACTTGCAAAATGAATGCGGTTGGGCGCTGTAATAATTTTTGTCTTACCATTCACTTCGCGTTTCTCGTCACCAATGTAAAAGTCTTTACCATTGAGCAAGGGGACTACGCGAGGCAATACTTCGGCAGAATAAAAAGTGTCGCCCGAGTTCATAAAGTTAATGTACTCGCCCTTAGCCACTTTAATCGCCTTGTTCATGGCATTGTAAATGCCTTTATCGGGTTCGCTCACCCAATAAGCAATGTGCTTGGCATATTGCTGGATGAGTTCAACACTGCCATCAGTCGAACCACCGTCAATAACCACGTATTCAGTGTCGGCGGTGAGTTGTGCTGTTACAGAGCGCAGTGTTCTTTCAAGTCCCTCGCGGTTGTTATAGTTGATGGTTACTATCGTGAGTTTCATTTTAGGGGTATAAGGAATAAGTGTTTAAAAAGGCAAATGTTGCATGTGCGTGCAACATTTGCCTTTTTGATAAATTCGTTTATTTCACGCGAATCTTTTTACCTGTGTTAATAATGCTGCCCTTAATGTTATTGAGCTTTCTAAGTTTTTGCACAGTGGTGCCGTTTCGTTTGGCAATGCGTTCAAGGCTGTCACCGTCGCGAACGGTTACGTCCTTTGTCGTGTCCTTCTTTTTGCTCTTGCTCTTAGAACTTTTGCTATTCTTTGAGCTTCGTGTGCTCTTCGACGAAGACTTTGTGCTTTTAATAGTCGATTTGCTCGACGACTTCGAAGACGAAGAGTGCGTAGTCGTGGTGCGTGCTTCGGAAGCCTCATTGGCATTGCTACGATTGCCACGCTTGCGGGCAGCCACACTGCGATTGTCAAGCTTGTTGTCCACCTCTACGGTGTGACGACGTGTCATGAGCTCGTCAGCACGATAGTTATATACCGAGTCTTTAAGGTCGATAAAAGTGTTGAGCGCATCGGTGGGCAAACAAAGCGTCATCGGACCACTTGAACCAGGAATAAGGTCAGTGCGATATTGCGGATTAAGTGCACGTACAGCTTCCATGTCGATGTGGCAAAGTTCAGATACTTGCTGCATGTGCAAGTCACGATTCACTGTAACTGTGTCGGTCGTGACGGGAATCTTTGTCTTCATCGGACAAATGTTGTGCTCGCAATAGTAGTTCATAATGTAGTTTGCGGCAATAAATGCTGGCACGTAACCACGTGTTTCGCTGGGCAAATAAGGATAAATAGCCCAATAGTCGCGTGTGCCACCTGCACGATGAATGGCTTTGTTAATATTGCTCGGACCACAGTTATAAGCCGCAATAACAAGACTCCAGTCACGATAAATCTTGTACAAGTCGCGCAAGTAGCGTGCAGCAGCCCAACTACTTTTATAGGGGTCTTGACGCTCGTCGATGAGGCTATTCACTTTCAAGTCATAGCGTTTTCCTGTGGCAAGCATAAACTGCCATAACCCTACGGCACCCGCATGGCTTTTTGCCTTGGGCTCAAGGGCAGACTCAATGACGGGGAGATATTTCAGTTCAAGGGGAAGACCATAATAGTCGAGTGCTTCTTCGAAGATGGGCACGTAAAAGTTTCCAGCTCCCAAGGCATACGACACTGTGCGACGCAAACGTCCGCTATATTGGTCAATAAATTTTTGCACTACACTGTTGTAGGGCATCTCCATCACCACGGGTAAACGGCGCAAACGCTCTTGATACTCTTCAGGAGTGAAGGTGGGGTTGTAATCGGGGTTTACACAAGTAGTGTCGGGAAAAAGATACTTCTTTGCCATCCACTCGTTAATGAGCGAATCGCAAGTCACAGTCATACCCTCGGGCAGACCAATTACTTCTTCACGTCCGTTTTGGTCGTCCTGTACGGTGATGTTTTCGTTTTGAGCCATAGCGCCAAGCACGCCAAAGGCTAACGAAAGAATAATGGTTTTTATACGTTTCATTCGGTTGATTTGTCGTTCTTAAAAACTCAAACTACAGCCTACGCCATAGGCTGCGCGTTTGTTTGAGCCAAGCATATTGGGGGCACCAATTACGGCGGGTTCCACCTTCATGCTGAGGTCGGGTGAGATGTCGAATACCGAGAGTTGGGCATCGACGTAGGCATCAATTACCGAGAGTAAATATACCCCCACAAAGCAGAATGCGCTAAGGTCGCGATAGCGTCGGTAAAAGTCCTTTTTACGTTTAAACACGTTTTTAAATTGCTCCTCACGTCCGGTAATGTCATATCGCGGTGGCAGCATCTCGAGATACGAGTTTGTGTTAGGGTCGTCGTCCATAATGTCGAGATAGGCTTGCGAATAGTCGCGATACATCATTTGGTTCCACATCAGGGCATAGGTACAGCCCATGAAACCACCGTAAATAAAGGGAAGTTTCCAATATTTCCGGTTGTAAATTTGTCCTGCGCCAGGAAAAACTAATGAGAGCCAAAGTGCTTTGTTCGGATTGGGGATAAAGCGAGGCTTCACTTTCGTGAGCGCGGGCATTTTAATGAGCGTGAGCGAGTCGGTAATTCGGCGCAAACGTGCCGAATCGGCTGCCGAAAGCAGACTGTCGGGGCGTAATACTCCTTTTAGTTTGAGTGCAATGATAGAATCGGGGTCAGAAACCTCGTCACCTCGGTTCTTTTCCTCCATAAGTTCTTTGGCTAATTGGTCGAAACTTTTCACCGTATCAGCACTCTCGATGGGTTGACTTGCAAAAACGGGCAAAGCCGAAACCTTGTTCGAGGCTCCGACTTCTATGATTGTGTTTGCTGTGAGCGACACACGAGCTACGCACGTTAACATAACGAGCATACATGTGCGCACAATGGTTTGCCAACTCATATTTTGGGGTAATTGCTTTGTTTAAAAGGATTTTTTTGAAATGCTGCACTGATTTTTTCAGCAAATACAGTTTAACTGATTGTCAAAATGTCATGCAGCTGATTTTCAAAACACACCATTCTGTAGGAATGTATGTAAAGAATCAGAAAATCCTTAGATTTTATCGAGCAATGTGATGATGCGTTCTAATTCCTCCTCAGAGGCAAAGGGAATTGAAATTTTGCCCTTACCTTGTTGCGAGCAAGTCATCTGCACCTTGGTGTTGAATCGCTCAGAAAGGCGTGAACGCAATTCGTTATATTCTTCGGGCAATCGTTTTGCGCCCTTGTCTTTCAGCGTGTGGCGTCCGCTTTTCAGGGTCTCGCCATTGTTGAGCGACTTAACCATTTCTTCAACCTGTCGCACCGAGTAGCCTTTTTCGCGAATTTCGTTGAAAAGTTTTACTTGCAGCGAGGGTTTGTCCAATCCGAGTAAGGCACGTGCATGACCTTGGTCTACCTCCTTGTTTTGCAATGCCACTTGCACCTGTGCGGGCAATTTAAGCAATCGCAAGTAGTTGGCAATCGTAGCACGTTTCTTGCCCACCTTCTCCGACAACTTGTCCTGCGTAAGGTTGTATTGCTCAATAAGGTTGTGATAAGCCAATGCAATTTCTATTGCATTAAGGTCTTCGCGCTGAATGTTTTCCACCAAAGCCATTTGCATGGTGTTTTCATCGTCGACCGTACGGATGTAGGCAGGGATAGAAGTGAGCCCAGCCATTTGTGCCGCACGCCAACGTCGTTCGCCAGCAATGATTTGGTAAGTACCGTCCTCCATCAGTCGCAGCGTAATAGGCTGAATAATGCCAATTTCGCGAATGCTATCTGCCAACTCTTGCAATGCTTCGGGCTGAAATTCGCGTCGCGGCTGATTAGGGTTTGCTTTTATTTTGAACACCGGCACCTCGTTGATGCTCGAAGAGCCACTGGTGTGTACCTCTTCTTCGGTCGAGATGAGAGCGTCCAATCCACGTCCCAATGCGGGATATTTCTTATGAGGGGCCATATTCTAAAGGGTGAGGGGTTAAAGGGTGTGGGGGTAGGCACGCGTCACGTTCGTGGTGTGCCAATCTTCCACCCTTAACACTTATTTTTCGTTCTTTTTAATGATTTCTTTGGCCAATGCCAAGTGGTTTTTTGCACCTGTTGAGTCTGCGTCATAAAGTATGGCGGGCAATCCGTGGCTTGGGGCCTCCGAAAGCTTTACGTTGCGCTGAATGACGGTTTTAAACACCAATTCTTGGAAGTGTCGCTTCACTTCATCGTAGATTTGGTTTGCCAAGCGCAAACGGCTGTCGTACATTGTGAGCAAGAATCCCTCAATTTCGAGTTCAGGATTAAGCTTCTTCTTCACAATTTTAATTGTGTTGAGGAGTTTTGAGATACCCTCAAGTGCAAAATACTCACATTGCACGGGGATAATCACCGAGTCGGCAGCAGTGAGTGCGTTCACGGTGATAAGACCAAGCGAGGGCGAGCAGTCGATGAGGATGTAGTCATACTCCTTGTCGAGAGGGCGCAATAAACTGCGCAAGATATACTCGCGTCGCTCAAAATTGAGCATTTCAACCTCAGCACCCACCAAATTGATGTTTGAGGGGATGATGTCGAGGCGGTCTATGTCGGTGGTGTAAATGGCCTCGTGCACGTCAGTGCCATTGATGAGGCATTCGTAAATCGAGCAGTCCACCTTGCTCAAATCCACTCCCAAGCCCGACGAAGCGTTAGCCTGCGAGTCGGCGTCGATTAGCAGCACACGCTTTTCGAGTGTGGCAAGTGAGGCGGCCAAATTCATTGAAGTGGTGGTTTTGCCTACGCCACCTTTTTGGTTGGCCAAAGCAATGATTTTGCTCATATTTCTTGTTATAGGTTAAGGATAAGAGGGGCTGTAATGCTTTTTCAGCCCTCTGTCACTATGCTTTATGGGTTGCAAAGGTAAGAAAAATTCGGCTAATAATCTACGACTAAACTATTTTTCGTATTTTTGCCATGTCTTTAGCCAATCCTAATTAGCTTTTTGCAACCTTTGCAAATAGAATTATGGCTTCAGCGTTTTTAATTTTGCTTATAAAATAGTCATCTTTATGCGACCTTACTTGCTCATATCCAACGACGATGGTGTAGATGCACCAGGAATAAATTTTCTTGTAGAGGCTTTGCGCCCGTATGCCGATATTTTGGTAATGGCTCCTGATTCTGCCCGTTCTGGTTTTAGCTGTTCTATCACTTCGGCACGTCCGCTCACCTACAAGACCTTGCGCCAAGAAGAGGGCCTCACTGTGTGCTCATGTTCGGGCACACCGACCGACTGTGTAAAGATGGCATTAAACCTTTTTACTGACCGCAAATTCGACCTCGTAATTGGCGGTATTAACCATGGCGATAATTCATCGGTGAATGCACACTACTCAGGCACAATGGGCGTGGCTATCGAGGGCGCATTGCAGGGTTACCCTTCGGTGGCTTTTTCGCTCTGCGATCATCGCATGGATGCCAACTTTGAGCCCCTACGTCCTTATTTGGTCGACTTTATGTTCAAGGCAATAGCTGTAGGCTTACCCGAATTTACTTGTTTAAACATCAACTTTCCCCTTGCACCTAAATTCAAGGGCATAAAGGTGTGTCGTATGGCACGTTCGCGTTGGCAGAACGAGGTAGAACCTCGCAAACACCCTTATGGCGCAGACTATTATTGGTTGGCTGGTGACTGTAAAGAGTTAGAACCTGAGGCTACCGACACCGACCGTTGGGCTTTGGCTCACGATTATGTGGCTGTAACGCCCACGCAACTCGATGTGACAGCTCACGAATTGGTTGACGTTTTGAAACAAGTGCTATGAAAATATTCTTGATAGCAGGCGAGGCAAGTGGCGACTTACATGCGGCACATCTAATGCGTGCCATTAAGCAGCAACATCCCGATGTGGAATTTCGCTTTTATGGTGGCGACGAAATGCAAGCCGTGGGTGGTACTTTGCTTTGTCACTACCGCGACTTGGCATATATGGGTTTTGTGCAAGTAGCACTCCATTTGCGCACGATATTGCGTGGCATGGCGCAGTGTAAACGTCAGATTGCTGAATGGAACCCCGATGCGCTTATTTTGGTGGACTATCCTGGCTTTAATCTCAAAATGGCACGTTTTGTAAAAGATCATACCATTTGTCCCGTCTATTATTACATATCACCCAAAATTTGGGCTTGGAAGGAACATCGCATTCATGCCATTCGGCGTGACGTAGACCGTTTATTCTCGATTCTGCCCTTCGAGATTGATTTTTTTGAGGGGAAACACCATTACCCCATATCGTATGTGGGTAATCCTTCTGTCGACGAAGTGTCAGCGTATGTGGCTGCACATGGAGCACCTAAGTCCGACGGACAGACAATAGCCTTGTTGCCTGGTTCACGCCGACAAGAGATTGCCGATAATTTGAGTCGTATGTTGCAAGCAGCCTTGCCTTTTTCGGCAAACCATAAGTTGATCATAGCCAAGGCTCCTGCCATAGAATCAGACTTTTACAGCCGTATAATCAGTGCTTCGGGCATTGATGCCTCGCGGGTGCAGATGGTGAGTGGAGAAACCTATGCATTGCTCTCGCATGCCACAGCCGCCCTTGTAACAAGTGGCACGGCTACACTCGAAACCGCATTATTTCGTGTGCCTCAAGTGGTGTGCTATTACATGCGTTGTGGATGGTTTATATCGCGTGTGCGTCCTTACTTCTTGAAGGTCCCATTCATTTCGTTGGTTAATCTCATTGCGGGACGCGAGGTAGTGCCCGAGTTGGTGGCAGATGGGATGAATGTGGAAAATGTGCGTGCGCATTTGTCACAACTTTTACCCGCAGATTCGCCTGCTCGATTGGCGCAGTTACAAGGTTATGAGGAAATGGCAAACCGATTGGGTGAACCAGGGGCGCCCGAGCGTGCTGCTGCCGAAATTGTAAGGTTGATAAAAACAAGAAAAAAGAGCTGAAAAAATCGGTTAAAAAATAGCCAAATTTTAGCTCGATATCATTCCGAAGGAATACCGATATCATTCCGAAGGAATAGTGGACGGTTTTTTTGACAAATTATAGACACTTGACACACATGACTTTGAACGACTATATTGCACAACAAATTTTGCCACAATACGACCATTTTGACCCTGCTCATCGTCGCGACCATGCCCTTGCGGTGATAGAACGCAGTTTGCAAATGGCGAAGCATTATGCCGAAGTAGATGAGCGATTGGTGCTTGTGGCGGCTGCTTGCCACGACATAGGACTTTGTGCAGGACGTGAATTTCATCACTTAGAATCGGGGAAACTGATTCGTGCTGATCGTCAACTTGCTACGTGGTTTACTCCTCAAGAGATAGAATTGATAGCACAGGCAGCTGAGGATCACCGTGCTTCGGCAAAATCGAAACCTCGCAGCATTTACGGAATGATTGTGGCTGAGGCTGACCGCATTATTGTGCCACACACTGTGCTTAAACGTGCTGTGCAGTATGGGTTGGAATATTATCCTGAACTCTCGCGTACAGAACAATTTGAACGCATGATGCAGCATGTTACTAAAAAATATGGTGAGGGGGGCTATTTGCACCTTTGGTTACCTGAGAGTCCGAATGCCGAACCTTTAAAGCAGTTGCGTCAGATGATTAAGCAACTTCAACTGATGCAGCAGACTTTTGACCAAATTATGGCGGAGTTGCAATCCTAAGAGGGGATGAAATCCAAAATCTCCAAGAATCTGCACGATTTTGGCTACACAACATCTAATTTGATGTTAGGCTGTGTAGATTGTCATGATTTTTGTTTATAATGTCGATTTTTGTAGGTAAAAATAGCCACAAACGACCTCATTGACAATAAAAAAACGAAAATACACGCCTTTTATTTTGTATTGCGCTCACCTTGCACTATCTTTGCATAAGATAGGCGTCGGTTCGGCAATAAAAATAAAAGTCTTTCAGCCTTTTGTTTTGTATTGCGCTCACCTTGCACTATCTTTGCAAAAGAATAAACACCCAAAAAACAATATAAAATGCTCGACGTAAAGAAATGCCTCAGCGACTGCGAGGATAAAATGGACATGAGTGTACTCCACTTGGAAGAAACGCTCGCACAAATCCGTGCCGGTAAGGCTAACGTACATATTTTGGACGACTTGCGCGTAAACTCATACGGCTCAATGGTGCCCATTAACAATGTGGCTGCCATCACTACGCCCGACTCGCGCACTATCGCCATCAAACCTTGGGAAAAGTCGATGTTCCATGTAATTGAAAAGGCTATCATTGACTCAACCATCGGTATTATGCCCGAAAATAATGGCGAAATCATCCGCTTGGGCATTCCTCCCCTTACAGAAGACCGTCGTAAACAACTCACGAAGCAGTGTGCTAAGGAAGCCGAAGAAGCTAAGGTGGCTATCCGTAATGCACGTCGCGATGGTATCGACAAACTTAAAAAGGCTGTGAAAGATGGTCTTTCTGAGGACGTAGAAAAGGATGCTGAAAACGATTTGCAGAAAATTCACGACAAGAAGATGAAGCAAATTGAAGAACTCCTTGCTGCGAAGAACAAGGAAATTATGACAGTATAAAGTTTTGAAATGAGGTTGGAAGAAGTTTTGAGAACGATACTTTACTTTGTCAAAAAGTGAGAGTTTCGTGTTGAAGCTTAGAATACACACAATCGTAAAAAAACGATGCTTTAAAAAACTTTTTTCTAACTACATTTTGTAACACCTAAGTAGAGGTGCTTGCCAAGTTTGAATGCTCTTGCACTCTCCTTGGCAAGCCCTTGTATATTTTGCACTGAATGCACGGAAAAGTTATTAAAAGCACAGGTAGCTGGTATGTGGTGCGCACCGACGACGGACGCATCGTGGAATGTAAGGTGAAGGGTAACTTTCGCCTACGCGGTATACGCTCAACCAATCCGGTAGCTGTGGGCGATGGAGTAACCATCAAAGAACAGCACACCGAGGGTAAGGAGGAAAATGCTGCCTTTATTACCGAAATTGACGAACGACGCAATTACATTATTCGCAAGGCTTCGAATCTGTCGAAACAAAGTCATATCTTAGCTGCAAACGTAGATATGGCGCTTTTGGTGGTGACGATTGCACGACCTGAAACCAGTACGACGTTTATCGACCGCTTCTTAGCTTCGGCAGAGGCTTACCGCGTGCCTGTTTGCATTGCTTTTAACAAAACCGATGACCTTACGACCGACGAGCGACAATTACTTGATTATTGGAATGCGCTCTACACGAATATAGGCTACGAATGCTTCTGTATCTCGGCTCTAAAAAACGAGGGTGTAGATGCTTTGGCACAACGCCTACGAGGTAAAACTACACTATTGGCTGGACATTCGGGTGTGGGCAAAAGCACTTTGCTCAACTTGCTTATTCCCGAAGCACATGTGCGCACGGCACAAATATCTGATGCACATGGCACGGGTATGCACACCACCACTTTTAGCGAACTCTTTGAACTGCCCGACCATAAAGGGGCTCTGATTGATGTGCCAGGTGTGAAAGGCTTTGGCACGTTCAATATGGAACCTGAGGAGGTGGCACACTATTTTCGCGATATATTTGCGATTTCGGCAAACTGTCGCTTTAATAACTGCACTCATACGCACGAACCTGGGTGTGCAGTGTTGCAAGCGCTCGAGGACCACCAGTTGGCACCCTCGCGCTATGCCTCGTATCTATCGATGATGGACGATAAGGAAGAAGGTAAATATCGCGCGGCTTATTAAAACCTTGCAGCATACCCATCCTTTAGACTGAAAACGCCCGTCTTTTAGTCTTACCTCCCCCTAAAATCACAGTCTTTTAGAACCATCCTTCAAAGAAAATCCCCAAACCCAAAACCTTTTAAGCCTTATGACCGTAATTATTATTCTTGCCGTGTTTGCTCTTATATTGGGCTTACTCGAAGTTTTTGTGCTTCCTGGCTTTGGCTGGGCAGGCATTGGCTCTATTGCTTGTGCTATTGTCGACGCATATCTCATCTACGCTGAATATGGCATGGCATGGGCTTGTGCCGCTGTGGTTATAGCACTTGTGATACTTGGCATTATGCTTTATGCGGTAGCATACTCGCACACCTTCGACCGCATGAGTTTGCACACGGCTATCGACTCTACAAATGCTGCGCCCGAGCAACTTTCTATCAGTGTGGGCGATGAAGGACGTGCCTTAACACGCCTTGCTCTTGTGGGTAATGCCGATTTTAATGGCAAACAAGTGGAGGTAAAATCAGCTGGAAGCTTTATCAATCCGGGTACTCGTATTCGTGTAATTCATGTGAATGAGGCTACAATTACTGTAGAACCCATCTCTGATGCACAATAAACTTAACATATTAAATAGAACGCGATGAAATTTAAACATATACTCTCTCTCTTGCTTTTGGCTATGGGGGTAACTTCGGCTCACGCCACATTCCCTGTACGCCGCACAATTGTGCATCAACAACCCAATGGCACATCGGTTACGATAAATGCACTCGGCAATGGACGCTATACGCTCTACACGACAACCAATGGTGTGGCTGTGCTGCCTGGTGCAGATGGACACTTTTACTACGCTCGTCGCAATGGCAAGGTGTTGGCTCCCTCTAATTTATTGGTTGATGGAAAACTCCAAGCTACTACGGCTCGCATGCCTCAAAACATTGTGAGTGCTACTGAGGCTGAGGATATTATGGAGGAGGCTTGTCCGCAACAACCTTTGTTGCGCCTCAATAACGAGGGCATGCACACACAGTCGCTCACCACTTCGACCGAAGATGGTTTAGGCAAATATGGCGTTTCTGCCCAAGGTGCTGTGCAGAGCATTGGCAAACCCGTATTGCCCGTAGTGATGGTAAACTTTGCCGACTGCAAATTTCGCGAAGACCATGATATCAAGAAAATTTCGCGTTTCTTTAACGAAAGTGGCTATAACGACGAAAAAGGTTCAAAAGGTTCGGTACGCGACTACTTTATCGCACAAAGCGACAGCATGTTTATTCCACAGTTCGAGGTAGTGGCACATGTTACATTGCCTAATGGATATGCCTACTACGGCAAGGATAGCCAAAGCGGTACAACCGATCCCAATGGTGTAACATTCGTAAAGGATGTATTGGCTGAGGCAGAAAAACAAGTGGATTTTTCAAAATATTGCTTGGAGGGTACAAACAAGGTGCCTATGGTAGCACTGATGTTTGCAGGTCCAGGTCAGCAATCATCGTTCGAGGATGGACATTCTGACTATCTTTGGGCTAAATTTCAGCAATCTTCGTTCAGTGTGAACGATAAGAAGGTAACCATTGGTTCATATTTTATGGGCAACGAATTGTTGCAACAGTATGGTTCAAGTCCTAACGATGTTAAAGGTGCTGAGTTAGATGGTGTGGGTTTGTTCTGCCACGAGTTTGGTCATGCCTTGGGCTTGCCCGACTTCTATAACACGTCAAAAGGCTCTTTCTGCACAATGGGATATTGGGATATCATGGACTACGGACAATATTATTATGATGGTTATCGCCCTATAGAATATACAGCTTACGAGCGTAGTTATATGGGATGGTTGCCCGTAGAAGAATTGGGCGATTCTGCTCAATTTGTACGTGTGTTGCCCCTCGATGGTTCGGTAAAAGACAGCGTAGGAGTACGTGCTTACGTGGTACGTAATCCCGAAAATGCAAAAGAATATTACATTTTCTCTGCCCCTCATGTAAACAAGTGGCACCCTTCGATGATGGGTGAAGGACTCTTTGTGCTCCACGTAGACTATGAACGTGCCAATTGGAATGGTAATAGTGTCAATACGAAGGAAGAACGTCAGCGTATGACCTTTGTGCCTGCCGACAATGTAAAGGAAGGCAGTGGCTCGGGACTGAATCTTAGTATAACTGATTTGTTTAAACGCATTAGTGCAGACCTCTTCCCCTTGCAAAACGATTCCGTTCAAATTAACTCGTTGACCGACGATACAACCCCTGCCACTGTGCTTAACACGGGGTCTACGGGCAAACTTTCACGTCCTATCTACAACATAGAACGTCAGTCTAATGGCAGTGTAACATTCAGTTATCTTGATGCTACGCTCACGGGCATCAGTCAAACACTGGCTCCTGCACACTCTTCTGTCGCTAACACCACAGTCTACGACATGCAAGGTCGTCGTATCCCCTCATTGCAGCAAGCCGCTCCTGGCATTTATATTGTGGGAGGACGCAAGGTGTTGAAAAAGTAAGAATTTTATAGCTGGTGAGAGTGATAGGGCAAATGATAGAAATGCAACAATAAAAAACTTTATCATGCTCCATATTGAAGAAAAATATATCAATCCTCAAACCGACTTTGGGTTTAAGCGTTTGTTCGGTTCGGAGTTTAACAAGGAAATCTTAATCAGTTTTCTCAATGCTTTGTTAGCAGGAGAGCAAAATGTGAAAGATGTTACCTATTTAAATTCTGAGCAGCTTGGTGATCGTATGGATTCACGTCGAGCCATCTTCGATGTGTATTGTGAAAACGATAAAGGTGAAAAGTTTATTGTTGAAATGCAGAATGCCTATCAGGAATTCTTCAAAGATCGTACAGTATTCTATTCCACCTATCCCATACGCGAACAAGCAAAAAAAGGTGATTGGGATTATCATTTAGATAGCGTTTATACCATCGGTCTACTCAACTTTATTTTCGAAGATAAAGAGGAAGACCGAAACACTTGGCACCATGAGGTTAAACTTATGGATGTGGTAAAAAAGCAAGTGTTCTATGATAAACTCACCTTCATATACGTTGAAATCCCTAAATTCAACAAGCAGCCCGACGAACTTGTCACGATGTTTGACAAGTGGATGTATGTGCTCAAAAATCTGTCGAACCTTATGAGCCGTCCGCCTGCTTTACAAGAACGTGTGTTTACACGACTTTTTGAACAGGCAGAAATAGCACGTTTTTCTTCGCAAGAGCTCAAACTCTATGAGGATAGTGTCAATGCCTATCGCGACATTGTCAATGCCATTAAAACGGCTCAAAAAGATAGTTTTGCCGAGGGTAAGGCTGAGGGTATAGCCGAAGGTAAAGCGCAAGGTATAGCTGAAGGTAAAGCGCAAGGTGCTGACGAACAAAAAATAAAAATGGCACAGGTGATGCTTCATGCAGGCGAATCTGTTGAAAAAATAGCATTATACACGGGGCTCGATTTGGACGATATTAGTCAGATAAAAGCTCAAAGAAACGATTAATCAAAACACAAAATAAAAAGAATAAATGGGTCTTATCGAATTTAACAAACTCCCCATTAACACGCTCGTAGGAGCTGATTGGAAAACTTTTAAAGAACTCACTGCCGGACGTACAGTAGATGGTCCGTGGAAAGGCAAATTCCGTTTAACTAAGGCGGTATGCCGTTTACTTTCGGTGCTTGCACCTTTGCAAGATCGTCGTTATAAGAAGTTGCTTGCTAACGAGCCTCTCAAAAACGACCCTGTGTTTATCCTTGGTCATTGGCGTTCGGGTACCACTTTTGTACACAACGTGCTTTCGTGCGACAAGCGTTTTGGTTATTGCACCACTTACCAAACGGTATTTCCGCACCTCATGATGTTTGGACAACCGTTCTTTAAAAAGAACATGTCGTGGCTGATGCCCGACAAGCGTCCTACCGACAACATGGAGTTGGCTGTTGACCTTCCACAGGAAGAAGAATTTGCCATCTCAAACATGTGTCCCTACACCTTCTACAACTTCTGGTTCTTTCCTAAGTATATGCAGGAGTACTGCGATAGGTACCTTATTTTTAAGGATATCACAAAACCTGAACTCGATGTGTGGGAAGAAACCTTCCGTAAACTCATCAAGATTTCGCTTTGGAACACAGGTGGCGAACAATTCCTTTCAAAGAATCCTCCTCACACAGGTCGTGTAAAGGAATTGGTAAAGATGTTCCCCAATGCTAAGTTCATCTATTTGATGCGTAATCCTTACACGGTGTTCGAGAGCACACGCTCGTTCTTCACCAATACCATTCAACCCCTCAAACTCGAGGAGTTCAGTGATGAGGCTATCGAAGAAAATATCTTGATTACTTACCGCAAACTTCACGACCAATATGAGGCAGACAAGCACCTTATCCCCGAAGGTAACTTGATTGAGGTGAAGTTCGAGGATTTTGAAGCCGATGCTCTTGGCATGACTGAAAAAATCTATCGCACCCTTTCTCTCCCTGGTTGGGAAAATGCAAAAACTGCTATTGCCCAATATGTAGGTTCTAAGAAGGGATATAAAAAGAACAAATATCAATATGCTGAACGCACCAAACAACTCGTTGAAGAGAATTGGGGCGACGTATTGGACCAGTGGGGATACAAACTTTAAATGATAAGTAGGTATTCAAAATAATTTCGAGCACCTACTTAAAAGGGGTTAAGGGGAAGTGGCATACGGACAAAAACCGCTGACACTTTTACTTAACCCTTTTAATCCTTATATTACAAAATGCCAGCACGACTGCTTTGGGTGGACGATGAGATAGATATGCTCCGTGCCCACATAATGTTTCTTGAAAAAAAAGACTATGAGGTGGTAACTGCCACCAATGGTCCTGATGCCATCGACCTTTGTCGCGAACAAAGTTTCGATCTTGTGTTGCTTGACGAAAACATGCCCGGACTTTCTGGACTTGAAACCCTCATGCGGCTTAAAGATGTCGTGCCCAATGTGCCTGTGGTGATGGTTACAAAAAATGAGGAAGAGGATATTATGGATCAAGCCATTGGTTCGAAAATTGCCGACTACCTTATTAAACCTGTCAACCCCAAGCAGATTTTGCTTACTCTAAAAAAGAATATCCACCAACGCGAAATTGTGCAAGAGGTGACACAAACGGGTTATAGGCAAGACTTCTCGCGCATAGGCATGCAACTTAGCGAAAATCTTACTGCCGACGAGTGGAAAGAACTTTACAAGCGCTTGGTATATTGGGAACTCGAATTGTCTGAGGCTGATAGTGCAATGGACGATATGTTGCGTATGCAAAAAGAAGAGGCAAACCTCACATTTGCCAAATTTGTGCGTCGCAATTACGAACAATGGATAAAAAATGCCGATGACCGTCCACTGATGAGTCCTGACATTTTTAAGCGTTGCGTATTTCCGCGTTTATCGCAGGGGCGCAAAGTATTCTTGTTAGTACTCGACAACTTCCGTTTCGACCAATGGCGTGTGCTTTCGCAAGAGCTTTCCGACGATTTCGATATCGACGAAGACCTTTACTACACCATTCTGCCCACTGCCACACAGTATGCACGTAATGCCATATTTGCAGGTCTTATGCCCTTGCAAATCAAGCAAATGTATCCCGACCTTTGGGTTGATGAGGAAGAAGACGAAGGAAAAAACCTTAACGAAGAAGCACTCATACGTCATCAGTTGCAGCGATTCCGTCGTCGCGAAGAGTTTACTTATCACAAACTCAACGACTCTACTGCTGTCGATCATCTCCTTGGTCAAATGCAGCAATTTGCAGCAACTCCGCTCAATGTGTTAGTCATCAATTTTATCGACATATTGAGTCATGCTCGCACCGAAAGTCGCATGGTTCGTGAACTTGCTGGTAATGAGTCGGCATATCGAAGCATCACATTGTCGTGGTTTAGGCATACTCCTATTCGCGATCTCTTTCATCGTCTTGCCGAACTCGACTACGACATACTGATAACTACCGACCACGGCAGTATTCGCGTAGACCAACCCTCAAAGGTTGTGGGCGACCGCAACGTAAATACCAATTTGCGCTATAAACTTGGGCGTAACCTTACGTACAATGCCAAGGAAGTCTATGAGGTGCGCTCACCCAAGGATATTATGTTGCCACAACCCAACCTTAGCACGTCCTATATTTTTGCCACGGGTACGCGCTTCTTTGCCTACCCCAATAACTATAACTATTACGTGCAATATTACAAAGACACCTTCCAACATGGTGGTATTTCGATGGAAGAAATGCTTGTGCCATTGGTAACATTGCACCCCAAGAGCAAACGATAATTTTTTTCAAAAAAAGTAAATCGTGTAACAACTTTAGGCACACAATGTGCTTATATATTTTCAAAAAAAATAAAATAAAAAAATGGACAAGACTTTATCAACGCAAAAGCGCAAACGCGAGATATATCGCGTAACAGTGGGTGGAAGCGTGGTAAACTTCATACTTCTCCTTTTTAAATTCATAGCAGGTATTGTAGGAGGTAGTGCTGCCATGGTGGCAGATGCAGTACACTCTTTGTCAGACTTTATAACCGATGTCGTAGTACTGCTTTTTGTGCGCATATCGGGCAAACCGTGTGACGAGAATCATGACTACGGACATGGCAAATACGAAACACTCGCCTCTGTATTTATTGGTGTCATGCTCTTTTGTGTGGGCATAGGCATTCTATGGTCGGGCGCAAGCAAAATTATTGCTGTATGTCGTGGCGAAATCTTGAGTCAGCCAGGCATCATAGCCTTGGTTGCAGCAATAGTTTCAATCGTTTCAAAAGAGCTAATTTATCAATGGACCGCACGTGTAGGCCGTCGTGTACAGTCTACAGCAGTTGTGGCAAACGCATGGCATCATCGTAGCGATGCCCTCTCAAGTATAGGCACTGCCATTGGTATTGGTGGGGCTATATTGTTAGGTCCCTCATGGCGTGTGCTCGACCCTATTGCAGCCGTAATTGTCAGTGTCTTCATCATCAAGGTGTCTGTGCAACTCTTTATTCCAAGCATTCAAGAACTGCTTGAAAAATCATTACCCGAGGACGAAGAGAATCTCATCAAAGCCATCATTCTTGAAGAACCCGGAGTAATCGACCCTCACAATTTGCGTACACGTCGCATTGGTACGAATCGTGCCATTGATGTACATTTTCGCATGGACCCCGACACACCCTTACGCATGGCACATCTTGCCACGCGTCACATCGAAAATAAACTGCGTGCTCACTTTGGTCCACAAACTTTCATCAATACGCATGTGGAACCTACAAAATAGCATAAGGAAAAAATAAATTTGGGATTTAGAAAAAAGACGAAATGTATTTTCTCTAAATCCCAAATTTGTTTATTACAGACTATGATGCTTCAAAAACTCCACAATGCCTGCGGGGGGACGTTTGTTCAACAACTCGTGTTTCATCCAATCCATGTAGGGTGCCACGTGTTCAAAGAATTGGTGGTAACCCTTACACAAATAGTTTAAACCAGGTTCGCCATCAGCGGTATGGGCAAAACGGTTCTTGGGGCATTCACCATTACAAGCAAACAGATAGTTGCACTCATGACATTGTCGGGGCAGGGCATTACGTTTTGCTTGACCAAAAGCCTTCTGTCGGGGCGAATACATCATGTCAATGAGCGACGAAGTGTGTATATTGCCCAATTTATATTCAGGAAATACAAAGTGGTCGCACGAGAACACATCCCCATTCCATTCTATCACTCCTGCATGTCCACAAGTGGGTGCCAAGGTGCAAATACCCGGTTGTTGTCCCATCCAGTTGGCAAGTGTAGAATCAAATATCTGAATAAAATATTCGCCTACATCGTTATGCACCCATTCATCGAAAATGGTGCAAAGAAAATTTCCCCATTGTTCAGGCGTCACACTAAATTCCATCAAGCCCCCTGTACCCTCTTCGTTTACTGACGCCAAAGTGCGTCCGTCCTCGTGACTCTGCAAACGTTCTACGATAGGTGTAAACTGAATGTAATGACATCCAATCTCTTTAAAGAAGTGATAAAAGTCCAATGGATAGTCTGCATTAAAGTCGTTTACCACAGCCAATGCGTTCCATTCCACTCCATGCTTATTCAGCAACCGAATGCCACGCATCACTTGTTGAAACGAGGGTCTGCCTCCCTTATTCCGTCGATATTCATCGTGAAACTCTTGCGGACCATCAATACTCACACCCACCAACCAATTTTCGCGACGGAAAAACTCACACCATTCATCGGTGAGCAAGGTACCATTTGTTTGAATGCAATTATCAATAGTGTGCCCATTCGCATGCTTCTTTTGCAATTCCACCACACGCTTATAAAACGACAGCGGACGCATCAACGTTTCACCACCATGCCATGTAAACAACACCTGCGGCATGGTTTGTGCAGCAATATAGTCGTGAATAAACTTTTCGAGCAATTCATCGCTCATAACCTCTTGTGGCGAGTCGGCATATAGTTTAGATTTTTCTAAGTAATAGCAATATTTGCATGCCAAGTTACAGCGCGAGCCTGCAGGCTTAACAAGCAGATAAAGTGGAGACGAGAAAGGAGATATATCCATTTTTATTTTATTCAGAAAAAAAGGAAAAGTAAATTTATGTAAGTATCGGAAATAGCCTGAAACAAAATTGCAATTCAAGCCCGAGCCTCCCATACTGCCTACAAAATTAGCATTAAAACTTGATATGCGGCGAATGCAAAAACCACATATTTACACCCCACATAGCGTCTGAGCCAATATAATTCGTAATTTTGTGCGCATAAAACATAAATATTCACTATGCGACTGATAAAAATGACGGGTGGTTTGGGCAATCAAATGTTCATTTACGCCTTATACATAAGCATGAAGCAGCGCGGTCTTAATGCCTGCATCGACCTTTCCGACATGATGCACTACCATGTGCATCACGGTTACGAGATGCACCGTGTGTTTGGTTTGCCTCGCACCGAGTTAGTTTTGAACCAAGGATTCAAAAAAGTGATAGAATTTCTTTTTTTCAAAACCATCATAGAGCGTAAGCAGGGTGGGCGCCTTGAGCCTTATTTTGGCAAACACCTTTGGCCATTGGTCTATTACAAAGGCTTCTATCAAAACGAGCGCTATTTTGCCGATTGCAAAGACGAGGTGCGCCGACTTTTCACCTTTAACATGGCTGAGGCAAACGAACAATCAGTGCAAATGGCTGTGCAAATCGAAAACGATCCTTGTGCCGTTTCGCTCCATGTGCGTCGTGGCGACTATCTATTGCCCAAGCACTTTAAGCACTCAGGCTGTGTATGCACGCTCAACTATTATCGTCGTGCCATAGCCGAGGTTCTTAAGCGCATGCCCAATGCTCGATTCTACGTATTTTCGGATGGTATGGATTGGGTAAAAGAAAACCTCGAGCTACCCGCCAATACCGTTTATGTAACCCACAACACGGGCTCCGACAGTTGGCAAGACATGATGCTAATGTCTCACTGCCGACACAACGTAATTTGCAACTCCACCTTTAGTTGGTGGGGGGCATGGCTCAATGCACATAGTGATAAACAAGTATTCTGCCCCGACCATTGGACAGCTAACGACCCTGCTTCTGTGGTTGTGCCTAGGGAGTGGGTGCAAATAAGTGTGAAGTAAACACACGCTACACACCAAGAACTCTTCCCGCTTAAGTTTTAAACTCAAATGAAACATGCCTTTCTCGTCATAGCTCACAACGAGCCTCAAGTGCTCATGGCCCTGTTGCGTCAACTCGATGCCACAGACTTTGATGTATACCTACACATCGATGCGAAGGCTGTTGAAATGCAAAAACAATTTGCAACCTACAAGCCTCACCACGGAGGATTTTACTTTTTGCCCCAACATCTTGATATATGTTGGGGAGACATTGCACAAGTGGAGGTTGAAATGCTTTTATTTAAAACCGCAGCGCAACAAGGTCCCTATGCCTACTATCATTTGCTTTCGGGAGTAGACTTACTACTGAAAACACCCGACCAATTACGTCAAATATTCAGTCTACACCCCAACAAGGAATATGTGACATATTGGAAAACCTCAGGGCATTTGCGCGACCTGCACCGCAAGATCAATCGCTACTATCTGTTTACACAACACATGAAGGACAAAGGCTCCCTACCCCATGTCCTCTGTTCATTGGTGCGCAATGTTGTGCTTGCTCTGCAAAAAATTACAGGTTTTAAACGCTCCACACCTCGCGGTATTACCTTTGCCAAAGGGAGCAACTGGGTGAGCATCACTGAAGCTTTTTGTCAGTATCTGTTACAAAACGAGCCTTTGTTGCATAAACGTTTGGCTCATACGCTCTGCCCCGACGAAATATTTGTGCAAACAATGCTCATCTCTTCCCCCTTCAGTGCCAATGTCTATAACGCGCAAACCGAAGACACGCAAACATCCAGCTTGCGCAAAATTGATTGGCAACGCGGTTCTCCCTACGTGTGGACGCACGATGATATAAACGAGCTATTGAATAGTACCTCAGTATTTGCTCGCAAGTTTTCATCGCAAGACCTCCAAGTGGTTAACGCCATTGTGCGCCACACATGCCCCTTTTAGTCCATCATTTAGTATTTTTCCCAACATGGTTTCAGTAATCATCCCCGTATATAATGCAGCTGCCTATGTAGCAGACACCGTGCGTAGCGTGTTGGCTTCGCACTATGTTAACATCGAAGTGGTGTGCATTGACGATGGCTCTACCGACAATTCCTTGGCAGTATTGCAATCGCTTGCTGACACAGACAGCCGCATACACGTTATGCACCAAGCAAATGCGGGTGTGTGTCATGCACGTAATGCTGCCATTGCTGCGTCACATGGCAAATACATTTTGCCTGTTGATGCCGACAATCTGCTTATGCCACAGTTTATAGGTCAAGCTGTAGAAGTTCTCAGTCAACACCCCGATGTGAAAGCTGTGGCTCCTACGGCTGAGTTCTTTGGCGAACGTACGGGACGTTGGAATTTACCTCCTTTTAATTTAAAGACCGAAGCGCATAAAAATATTCTTGACACTTGTGCGCTATATCGCCGTGCCGACTACGATAAAACAGATGGATATTGTGCTGAAATCATTGCACGAGAGGATTGGGAGTTTTGGATTAGCATGCTCAAAACAGGAGGACGTGTTGTGCGATTGCCCGAAGTTGGGTTGCGCTACCGCTATGCAAAAGGCTCAAAACGTGACAAAGATCGTGAACTTAAACGCCATGTCATAGAGGTGCTCAACCATAGGCATCCCGATTTTTTTGAACAATGGTTAGGTGGTCCACTACGCCAACATCGTTCATGGTCACACGTAATCAACAATGTGATACGTTTTTTCTGTCCGCGCCATGTACATATCGAACCTACATTCAGCAACTTGCACACTTTCGTTGCCACATTACCCATACGTTTTTCATTTGCTAACAATGGGCGCACCATTTACAAAGGGCGCAATGAATTACGCGAATTCGACACACCACAAGGAACTGTCGTTGTAAAATCTTTCTGCGTACCCAATATTATCAACCGCATTGCTTATGGACTGCTGCGTTCCTCGAAGGCTGAACGTTCTTGTCGCTATGCTGCATTGTTACTTAGTAAAGGCATAGGCAGTCCAGCCCCAGTGGGATGGTGTAGTGTGCGACATGGACTACTTTTCACGCATAGTTATTACACATCATTGCGTAGCACACTTCCCTACACCTATATAGATTTAATTAAAGGTAATATCTCTGCCACCGAAGCCCCCGACTATCTGCGTGCCGTAGGACGCATCGCTGGTAAATTACATAATGAGGGTATCATACATCGTGACTTTTCACGTGGCAATTTGCTTTTAGGACGCGATGCCGCAGGCAACATACAGGTGGAACTCGTTGACTTAAACCGTTTACGCTTTCACGCAGTAGACCGCGAAGAAGGGCTTAAGAACTTTGAACGTCTTCCCGCTACTGCCGAGATGCAACATTACTTAGCCGAAGGTTATGCCAACGAACGTAACTTCGACCTTGACTATTGCCTCGCACACTGGCCACAGACCGAAGCCATGGATAGTGCCGAAGCCAAAGGACGGGTGTAAATAAGGGTGGTTCTAATAATTCTGATAAGTTGATAACCTTTTTTATAAATACATGTTTAAAAAAATATTGAGCGCACTCTGTGCTTTACCACGAACCTTACGCTGTACGCCTCATCCCAAACTCATAATGACTCTGTTGGTAAAAAACGAAGAAGAACTTTTAGCACACAACTTAGAGTTTCATCATGCTATGGGAGTTGACGGATTTATCATAACCGACAACAATTCAACAGATGGTACGCCTCAAATTATTGAACGTTATCGAAAACGGGGGTGGGTGTTGCACGTAATCAATGAAACAGCTACCGACTATAACCAAAAGCGTTGGGTAGACCGCATGGTTATGCTTGCTAAAAATCAGTATGGTGCTGATTGGGTAATCAATGCCGATGCTGACGAATTTTGGTATAGTCCCAACAATAATCTGAAAACAGAACTCTGCACCACACATGCCAATGTGCTGCAATGTGCCATACGTAATGTTCTGCCCGAGGATGGACTGCCTTGGACGGAATGGGGCTGCAGTGTGCGATGTGTACCTAATCTTGAAGCATACAACCTCTCGGTTTATTCCATCTTCAATCGTCAAACACAAAAGGTGATGCACCGCACCGATGGTTATCTGCAAATATCAATGGGAAACCACAAAGTAAAGATGTTGCCACAACGCACGGAACAAAGCAAAGTCGTCATCTTTCACTATAACATTCGCGACCGAGCCCATTTCTTGGCAAAGATGATAAATGGAGGACAGCAACTCGAACAGCGCAAGAGCAAACATGGAGGTCGTCATTGGCGTTATTTCTATGCCCTTTACAAGCAAGGACTTCTTGAGGCAGAATACGATCGTGTAGTGGGCACCCACGTCTTGCCCCAACTACGTGCCGCCGGCTATGTAGTAACCGACAACCCCGTGCCCGACTTTCTCAAGAACCTCCCTAAAAACGAAGGCAAAAACTCATAGCATGATTTTTTGCACCCCAAGTTGTATATTGGGGTGCAAGATTCAATAGTTTACGCCTTTCTTGTGCAGTAAACCTATTTCCCCAAGGGGTGGGGTGTGCAAAATTCGAGAAATTATGATTGAATTTTATGGATTTCATATATTGTAAATAATTGATATTCAACAATAACAAATGCATAAAATGTTTCAATTCGTGTATTATTTTAATGGGTTACCCCGTTAGGGGTGAGATAAGGTAGCC
>ERZ1026870.264-NODE-264-length-33028-cov-12.073029_pt1 | contig 33028 bp, 31 predicted proteins | sample MGYA00380165_ERZ1026870 | MGnify/ENA primary metagenome ERZ1026870 (study PRJEB33269, sample SAMEA4719801) | human gut metagenome | biome: human-associated habitat; feature: organic feature; material: feces | place: Cameroon | collected 2013-10 ...
ACGCGAAGCGAGAATATCGGATTTTGTTATCGATAGGATGTATGTTTAAATGGGTAATCCCGTTAGGGGTGAGGCTGGCGCGTGAAAATTCATAAAAAGGCGTTGGTGTAAATTTCGTTTTTTCGGGTAATAATGATTCCGATATCATTCCGAAGTCATACCGATACCATTCCGAAGGAAGAGAATTGGTCAAAATGTCGGTTTTGAAGGGGTGGGGCATCTAAAATTGCTAAAATGTATTGTGCAAATTTATTGGATTTTAATGTTGGTAATGCACGCCCTACCTAACGGGGCAACCCATTATAACGACACATAATTTGTGCGTTTAATCTGTATAAAAGTTTAAAAAACGGCATATCATATCCATTGTTTAAAAATAAAGCCGTATATTTGCATCGAATATACCCCATACCTCTGGGCCAGATTGGATTTGACAGCGGGTTGGAGTGGTATGTAAGCACGCAGTGCGCCTGATAGTGGGCACTTAAATCTCGGCTATCGACAATTTAACTGGCGAAAACAAGTTTGCTCTCGCTGCCTAATCGAAGTATAGTAGATTGGCTTTATTTCGGCACAAGGTGCTGAAACGAGACATCACCCAAGAGCTCTTTTCCCGAAGCGTCTTGACATGGTGGTGCAGAAAAATCGGGAATAGCCCGCGTTGGCCTCGCAACAAAGGCGAAATTTTTAGAGGATAAGGCTGCGGTTGGTGGCACTGGTCTTGCCACAGCACGAAAATTTAGTCAGTGATAAGCGTGTAGAAAGCATATTAGTTCCCTGTTTGGACGAGGGTTCGAGCCCCTCCTGGTCCACTTTTTAAAACTTTAGGTTATGAACATCGCGTTAACTAATGCACATACAAGCATTGACTTGCCAGCTGTGGCATTGCAAAGATTATCTGCTTTAGCCGAAAAAAGTGGAATGTCTCTCAAAAAGTATATCGAAGGTGTTCTGTTAGATAATGCGAAAATAGAATCTCCTTCGCCTTCGGGTGATCCTTGGTTTGACAATCCTGAAAATATAAAGCTTGTGGAGCAAGGTGTGAAGGATTTTGAGCAAGGGAAATGCGTGAGATATACCCAAGCTGACTTTAAAACCAAGTTTGGGGTATGAAAAAGTATGCGGTATCTTTTTCGTCTACAGCTGAATGTCAGTTGTATGAATGGAAGACAACCAATGGAATCTGTGTGCCTGTCTATCAAACCCAATGCTGTGATTCAAAGAACCTTCGAGGAGATTTTAAAACAGTTGGGCGAGATATGACTAAAGCCATAAATGAAGCAAAAGTAAGGTGGTATGGCAAAAAAAGCTGAGCAAACACAGATACAGCAAAATGTTGACGGAAGATTGTCTGCAGTGAGTAATACTGTAATTGATGACAATTTTTTACCGCTCAGGTGAAAATAAGCACTAAAAAAAACTGCAATTCTTCAACACGTAGGAGAATTGCAGTTTTTTAATTTAGGTTCCTTCAAATCGCAAGGTTTATACGCTCGGTAGAGAGTGTCCATTGATTTTGCGATACAAGTCGAGGGCATACACATCGGTCATGCCCGAAAGGTAGTCGAGCACAGCCATAAGGCGGTCTCCTTCGCGTGGCGCATGCACCTCGTATTGCGATGGGACTTGCTGAAGTAGCAACTGAGAGTAAGCCTTATCGGGTGCCATCACGGCATCGGTGAGGAGTTCGAGCAAGGTGTAGATGATGTGATAACCCGCAAGGTCTACGTTGGTCACTTCGTGGCAAAGATAAATGCGGGTGGCAGCCACCTCCTCGCATTGGCGGAAGGCTGCATGAAGCATGGGAGGCAAGTGGTCGATGAGCGAACCTTCAAATTCGCCTGCAAGAATCTCCTCCTCGTGTGTCATGAAGGTTTGAACACAAGCACGTTCAAGGGCATTGATAACGCACGAACGGTAATACACTATTTTATCGTCGACATCCGTATCGGTGGCATAGCGATTTTGCAACCTTTCTTGTTCGTCTTTTTCAAAAAAATTGAGAAAAAGTTGCATGGTCTGTTCGTCGCTGAGCAAACGTAGTTTGTGGGCATCCTCAATGTCCATTATTTCATAGCAAATGTCGTCGGCAGCCTCTACCAAATAAACCAAGGGGTGACGGGCATAGCGCAACGTATTGCCAGGCAAGTCGGGCAAGCGACGTAAGCCTAAGGCATCGGCTATGTGGAGATAGGTGGCACGTTCGGCTTCAAAAAAGCCAAACTTAGGCTTGCGTCGGGCACCATCAGAGCCATAGGGATATTTCACAATAGAGGCAAGAGTGGCATACGTCATCACAAATCCGCCACGACGTCGTCCGTTAAAATGATGGGTGAGCAGTCTGAAGGTGTTGGCGTTACCATCGAATCGGGTGATATCGAGCCATTCAGCCTCAGACAAACAACGACCATCGTGTGTGATGAGGCTGCGCCACTGACGACCATTGCCCTCGCTAAAATAAGTGCGAATGGCACGTTCGCCAGAGTGTCCAAAAGGAGGATTTCCCATGTCGTGTGCCAAACAAGCCGCACTGACAATGGCTCCTAAACTGGTAACTTCGGTTTCAGCCAATTCAGGGTGTCGGGCAATGAGTTCACGACTCACATCCGTGCCTAAAGATCGACCCACACTCGACACTTCTAAGCTGTGTGTGAGGCGGTTGTGTACAAACACACTACCAGGTAGCGGAAACACCTGTGTTTTGTTTTGCATACGTCGAAAGGCGGCCGAAAAAATAAGTCGGTCGTAGTCGCGTTGAAACTCTGTGCGCCGTTCCTCAAGGGGCTTGGGCTTATCTTCTTTGCCCAGTCGTTTAGATGATATAAGCGTTTGCCAATCCATAGCTATGAAGTTTTATGCCGCAAATTTATGATAAAAGCGGCAAGTATGATGCATATTTCCCCCAAAATCAGTACTTTTGCCCTATAACAATAAAAAAAGATTTGATATGAGAACCTATTCCTTACCTTTGAACGAATGCTGGAAGGCAGCAAGCCGATTAAGCGATGCTGAGAAATTGCAGCTTATTGCCCGATTAACTCACTCTATGGTGCAGAAAGAAGAACGCAGAAAGCAGTCTGCAGACTTGCTTGATTCTCTTTATGGCGCTTGGCATGATGATGAATATCCCGACTCGGATGTGATGAATAAAATGCTAAGAGAGGGAAGAAGTGTAAGTAGGGATTTTTTAAGGATATAGATATTGAAAATTGGGTAAAACGAGAGGATAAGTAATAGGTTAATGGTTGTTTTTGGCATTTCGCTCTTTATGTTTCCCCCAAAATCAGTACTTTTGCAACAAATAAACTCAAACAACGATTTAGACAGGCAATGAAAATAAAAATAGTAAATAGTTCACACCATCCGCTTCCGCAATATGCAACCCCTTTGAGCGCAGGACTTGACCTGCGTGCCAACCTTGAAGCACCCATCACTTTGCAACCTATGGAAAGGCGTTTGGTGCCTACAGGACTGCGCATTGCATTGCCCGAGGGATATGAGGCACAAGTGCGTCCTCGTTCAGGACTTGCACTGAAGCATGGCATTACATTGCTCAATACCCCAGGTACGATTGATGCTGATTATCGTGGCGAAATAGGTGTGATTATGGTGAACCTCTCTGCAGAACCTTTTACGGTAGAAGATGGCGAACGCATTGCACAACTTGTGATAGCCCGATATGAACAAGCCGAATGGCAAGAAACCGATGTGCTCGACGAAACAGAACGCGGCGAAGGAGGTTTCGGACATACGGGTAAGCAATAAGTTCTTTGTCTCGCTCCCTCAAAAAACACCTACTAAAACATTGGCACAGATTATTCACATACAACACAATGAGCCAACGACAGCCCGCAGCAGTCGTTGGCTATTGGTGGTTTGTGCATTGGTGTCGTTGCTTTTGGTCAGTGCTTGCCACAGCACGAAACGTGTGGTAAAGACAGAGGCACGTAAAGAGGCTGCAGCCTATGTGCCACAACCCACGTTGCCCCGTGCACAACAATGGCGCTATAACGAATTGTTTTTAGAAGCCATTCGTCAGAAAGAGGCAGGACATATTGGAGCAGCACACGAACTGCTTGAGGCTGCACTCAAAATAAATCCGTTGGCACCCGAGGCGCTCTATGAAATGGGCGTTCTAAAGTTGTCGTATACCATGTATTCAGACACCTTGGGACGTGCTATGGGCGATTCGCTATTGCATGAAGCAGTAGAAAGAGAACCCTCGAACCCCTATTACAAAGAAACCCTTGCCACGTATTTGGCAAATAGTGCAAAATATCGCAAAGCCATAGAGATTTATGAAGAACTTGCCGAAGAAAAAGAGTCTGACGAAACGCTGAGCACCCTGATTTGGTTGTATAAAACCAGTGGTGACTATGCAGGGGCAATTCGCACCATCGACCGCTTGGAGCGTATAGAAGGACGCAACGAACAGTTGAGTCTTGAAAAGTTCCAAACCTACTTGGCTATGAAGGACGATGAGCATGCTTATCAAGCCATAGAAGACCTTTGTGCTGAATACCCCTACGACTTGCGCTATCGTGTGTTGTTGGGCGACCTTTACGACCAAAATGGTTATCACGAGCAAGCATTGCTCATCTACAAAGACGTGCTTGCTGCCGAGCCCGACAATAGTTATGCACAGATTTCGCTATTGGCATACTATAAAGCAGCTGAGGCAGATTCGCTCTACTTAGATTTGTTGCACCGCGTGGTGCTGAATCCTCGTACACAAAGTGTGGCACGCCTTGAAGCTATGCGCGGTTATGCCGAAGACAATTTGCGTCGTGGTGCAGACTCTACGGCTGTGTTGCGACTGTTTAACCAAGCATTGGCACAACCACAAGAAAATCGTGACATGGCAGAGTTAAAGGCCTATTATGTGAGCGAACGTCGCATGCCAACCGACTCTTTGCTTGCAGCCATGCGCACCATTCTGCGCATTGAGCCAGACTATACCACGGCACGTTTGCAAGAGTTGCTCATTATGTTGCAACGCGACAGCATGCAGCAGGTGGCAAAAATATGTCGCGAAGGCGAACTTTATGACCCTACCGAGGTTACGTTTTATTATTACGAGGGCACGGCGCTCTATCGTTTGGGCAAGGACCATGACGCCATTCGCACGTTGCAGAAAGGTACCGACCGCATAGATGATAGCACCGACCGACAATTAGCTTCAGACATCTATGCCTTGCTTGGCGATGTGTTGCACAGCAATAACCTGAAAGAGGAGGCTTACATTGCCTACGACCACGCCCTTGAATATAACGAAATGAACTTGTTGTGTTTGAACAACTATGCTTATTTCTTGGGGCTGGATGGGCAGCAACTTGACAAGGCTGAGCAGATGAGCCGCATAACAATAGATGCGGAGGATGCAGATCCTACTTATCTTGACACCTACGCCTGGATTCTTTATCTAAAAAAAGATTATGCCAAGGCACATGAGTACATACGCGAGGCAATACGCTTGGTAGAAGAGACTGAGGCAAATGCTTCAATTTTTGAACATGCAGGCGACATAGCTTACCGATGTGGCGACCGTAATCAGGCTGTGGCTTATTGGAAAAAAGCTCTGTCGCTCACACGCGACCGAAACGCCCGACGCAATGTGCAACGCAAGGTGTGGCGACGTAGACTTTAAGACGATTTTTTAAAATCAGAAATTTTTAGAATTATCCTAAAATGATTGAAGAATGAAACAACTCCTATACATACTCCTCGTGGCAGTGGTTTTTACCGCTTGCCGATCGAGCAAAAACATTGAAAAGAGCAAGGTGCCTGCAGCTACAGCTGGTGCAAACGAGACTTCGCGTGTAAAGGCAGCACAAGCAGCAGCGGCATTGGCTTACACCCAAAAGGTAGTTTCGCACAAGGTTAACAGTCTGTGCATCAGTGCCAATGCCAAAGTGCGCATTACGGGCATGGGTGGCAAAGATTTAAGTGCAAATGGTAAATTGCAAATGAAGCGCGACCAAATGATTCGCATCTCGTTGCGAATGTTGGGTTTTGAGGTGGGCGTGATGGAGTTTACACCAGCCGATGTGCTTGTGATAGACCGTTTTAACAAGCAGTATGTGCGTGCCGCCTACAACGAAGTGGGCTTTTTGCGTCAAGCAGGGCTCGACTTTTACTCGCTTCAGGCATTGTTTTGGAATGAACTCTTCTTGCCAGGACAACACCAACTCACCACTTCAGACTTAAAGCGCTTTACACTCGAGCAGGTGCAACAAACCAATGTGCTTGTGCCCACAAGTACCCCCCGCCTTACTTATCGTTTTGTTACCGACGCGGCTACTGCAACTCTGCGTCGCCTACAGGTGGTAGGTAAAAATACGGGCGATAAGGGCGAATTTGCCTTTAACTATGATTTGTTCCAGCAATTTGGTGGACGACGTTTCCCCACGCAGCTGCAGTTGGCTGTAACAGGCACAGGCAAGGACGTGTGTTTGGGCATCAATTTGTCTTCGTTAAAAACAAGCGCCGACTTTGACACAACAGGCACAAAACTCTCTGGCAAATATACCCGTCGTTCTGCTGCCGAGGTGCTTAGCAAATTGGGAATGAATTAGGTATAAGGGGATTTATTTTCGGGTTTGATAGTCTGAAATTCCCACCAAACAATATTTCCCAATCTCTCTCTTAATAAAAGAAAATACAAAAAGGTCACTACAAAATGGCTCGCATCGTTTATACACTCATCTGCTTGTGGATGGTTTGCACGGCATTGCCCGCACAAACCAATAAGAAGATACGCTCTTTGCAGAAACAGCAGACTACGCTGAAGCAAAACATTGCCTCGCAAGAAAAAATGCTTAAGACAACCAAAAAGGATGTCAACTCGCAGCTGGCAAACTTGCAGGTTATAAATGTGCAGATTGAGGGACAACAAAAATATGTAGACGGCATTCATGCTGAACTTACTGAACTTGCCACAACAATTACAGGACTTGAGCAGCAATTACGACTGCTTGAGCAAGACTTGGCTGTGTGCAAACGACGTTATCAGCGATCAGTATCTTATATGTTTCGCAATCGTAACATGGTGTCGAAGTGGCAGTTTATTCTTTCTGCAAAAGACTTCAGACAAATGTATCGACGCTTGCGCTATATGTCGAGCTTTAGTCGCTACCAACGTGCACAGGCTGAGGTGATTCGCCAAAAAGAACAACAGGTGCAGGCTAAGCGCAACGAATTGCTGGGAGTAAAAACTGAGAAGAATCGCCTTTACAGCGAGGGACAAGCCGAAACGCGTAAACTGCAAGGACAGCAAAAAGAACGCCAAAATGTAGTAAACGAACTGAATAAAAAGCAAAAAGAACTGCAAGCATCTCTTGCCCAGCAGCGTAAAAAGGCAGCTGCACTCGATGCGCGTATAGACCAACTCATTCAGCAAGAAATTGCTGCTGCAGAACGTCGCCGTAAGGCAGAAGCCGAGCGTCGTCGTAAGGCTGAGGTGGCACGTCAGGCACGACTCAAAGCACAACGCGAAAAGGCTGCGCGTGAACGTGCTGAGGCACGACGTAAGGCAGAGGAAGAACGCAAAGAAGCTGCAGAACGACGCAATGCTTCAAAGGCGGTGGCATCGTCTAAAACATCGAACAAGAGTCATGCAAGCAAGAATACTGCTCGCAAAAATACACGTCGTGTAACACCGAAACCCGCACCTAAGGTGGAGGTAGAAGAAACACCCATATTCAACGAAGCAGACAATGCAGACCGCGCACTTAGCAACTCATTTGCAGGTAATCGTGGACGATTGTCAATGCCAATCACGGGTAGCTATGCCATTACGCGCCATTATGGTTCGTATAACGTGGCAGGACTTAAGGGTGTGCAACTCGACAGCAAAGGTATTAACATCACAGGTCACCCTGGCGCACAAGCACGCGCCGTGTTTAAGGGCGAGGTAACAGCCATATTTAGCTACAGTGGCATGTATAATGTGATTGTGCGACATGGTTCTTACATGTCTGTTTATTGCAACCTCTCGTCAGTGTTTGTAAGAAACGGACAACACGTTGAAGCTCGACAATCATTGGGTGCAGTGGCAAAAGATGCTTCGGGCAACTGTACACTACACTTCCAACTGCGTAAAGAAACTGCCAAACTTAATCCCGAGGCTTGGCTCGGACGTTAAGGGGGTGCAAAATATTAGTATATTCACTCATAAGGGTGGTTCTAATAATTCTGATAAGTTGATTTGTGCCCTATCGTGTGTGTATTTTTGTTAGTGAACGAAGGAGCATAGCGGGCTATGTGACTGAGAGAACTGACGAAAAGACACATGCGAGAGGGTGCAAAGCGACTATCAGAATTTTAGAAATTTAAAATCAGAATTTTTAGAACCACCCATAAGTATAAAGCACATTAAAATGGTAAAAGATAATTGGAAACAGAAGGGCTATGTAGACGAGCCCGTGCCACAAGGTGTTGACCTCAAGGCCGAAATTCGCCGCATGTGCAAGGAAAAAAATGCGATCATCTTGGCACACTACTACACCGAAGGCGTGCTTCAAGACATTGCCGACTTTGTAGGCGACAGTTTAGGACTTGCACAACAGGCTGCAAAAACCGATGCCGACATCATTGTGATGTGCGGTGTACACTTTATGGGCGAAACGAACAAAATTCTTTGCCCTAACAAGAAGGTGCTTGTACCCGACCTTAATGCTACTTGTTCGCTTGCTGAAAGTTGTCCTGCCGACGAATTTAAAAAGTTCGTTGAGGCTCACCCCGATCATCAAGTAATATCATACGTAAACACTACGGCTGCGGTGAAGGCTTTGACCGACGTGGTGGTTACATCGAGCAATGCAAAGAAAATTGTCGAAACCTTCGATAAGGATGCCAAACTCATCTTTGGTCCCGACCACAACTTGGGCAGCTACATCAACTCTGTAACAGGTAGAAATATGTTGCTTTGGAATGGAGGTTGCCATGTACACGAACGCTTCTCTGTTGAAAAACTCGTAGAACTGAAGCACGAACATCCCGATGCTAAGGTACTTGTACACCCCGAGTGCCGTGGGGCTGTGGTAAAGTTGGCTGATGTGGTAGGCTCTACAGCAGCATTGCTCAATTATGCCGTGGCTTCACCATGCAACACATTCTTGGTAGTAACCGAAAGTGGTATTTTGCATGAAATGCAGAAAAAGTGTCCCGAAAAGAACTTTATTCCTGTTCCGCCCGACGATAGCACATGTGGTTGCAACGAGTGCAACTTTATGCGCCTTTGCACACTCGAGAAGGTTTACAACACACTTCGCTACGAATGGCCCGAAATAGATGTTCCTGCCGATGTAGCTGCTCAAGCCATTAAGCCCATAGAGCGCATGCTTGAGCTGAGTAAGTAAAATATGATAGTCGTTTTTGAGCAAGATTACCTGAAGGAACTTAATCATTACAGCTAAAATAAAATATTGTCGTATGATAACCATGCCAGGAATAGATCCGCAAATGATAGCGAACAATTTGACATCTTCGATTGTTTCGCCACCAGGGGACTTGCTTATTAATGAACTTGATGAGCGTGGCATAAGTATTGACCAATTTTCAAAACTTACAGGTATAAAAGCAGAAACTGTTACGGCAATAGTTCAAGGAGACGAAGCCATTACACCAGCGTTTGCCCTTATATTCGAAGCTGCGCTTGGTATAAGTGCAGACTTATGGATGAGTTTGCAAGCCGATTTTGACATGCAGAATGCTAAACGCAATCCATCTTTTATGGACCGTCTCAAGACAATACGTAAAATTGCTGCGGTTTTATAAACGTAATTTATGAGCATTACTCAAAGAATTGCTGCACTACGTCAATGGATGGCGGAGCAATGTGGCAACAAATGTGGCAGTAATTGGGCATATATTGTGCCAACTGCCGACCCACATAATAACGAATATATTCCATCCCATTGGATGTGTCGTGAATGGCTCACGGCATTTAATGGTTCGGCAGGTATTGCTGTGGTTACTGCCACAGAGGCTGCCCTATGGACCGACTCGCGCTATTGGCTTCAAGCTGCAGAGCAGTTGGCTAATACCCCCTTTAGCTTGATGAAAGAGGGAGACCAAGATGTGCCTGATGTAACCACTTGGCTTAAAGCACAAGGTATTCAGATGTTTGCAGGTCCTGCCGATATGATTTCGTGTCAGATGGTAGAAGATTTTCGTGCCGAAGGACTTGAATATATGGCATTGCCCGATGCCTTCGATGTCCTTTGGACAGACCGTCCTGCCTTGCCCGCACAACCTATAGTAGTTTATAATTCACTTTATGCAGGACGTTCGGCAAAAGAGAAATTAGCTACTTTGGCAACTTGGTTTGATGAGTCTGTTAAGACCGAAGCGGAAGCCTATCTCATCAACGACCTTGCAGACATTGCTTGGTTGCTCAATCTGCGTGGTAACGACATAGCCTATAACCCCGTGTTCGTGGCATATCTCATCTATAATAAGCCATCGCGCAAGTTTACACTCTTTACACATGCCGAAACGCTTACCCCCGAGGCACAACAAGCATTGACAGAGGCTGAGGTGAGTGTAGCCCCTTATGTGGATGCCGTGAACTATGTGGCACAACATCCCACAGCTATTGACCCAGCTATGGCGACAATGCACTTGTGCCAAAGCACACAACGTATACACTATACGTCGCCCGTCGAGATGTGGCGTGCCATAAAGTGTGAGGCTGAGGCTGAAGGTATGCGACAAGCCATGTTGCGCGATGGAGTAGCCATGGTGCGTTTTTTGCGTTGGCTCGATGAACGTATGCAGGCAGGCGAAGAGGTTACCGAACTCAGTATTGATGAGAAACTTACTGCCTTGCGAGCCGAACAAAAGGGGTATAAAGAGTTGAGTTTTGGTACGATTGCTGCATGTGGTGCTCATGGTGCGATTGTACACTACGAGGCTGACCGTCATACCAATGTGCGTTTGCCACAACATGGCTTACTCTTGCTCGACAGTGGGGCACAATATGATTGTGGCACCACCGACATCACGCGTACCATTGCCCTCGGAAACCTTACAGCCGAGGAACGCCAAGTATATACGCTCGTTTTGAAGGGACATATGCGCTTGCAAAATATGCATTTCCCCGAAGGCACAACAGGTCTACAGTTAGACCTTGCCGCACGTCAAGATATGTGGGCTGCAGGTTACGACTTTGGACATGGAACAGGACATGGAGTAGGGGCTTCGCTTTGTGTACACGAAGGTCCTCACCAAATCCGCAAAAATGTGCGCCCTTGCACACTCATTCCCTTTAAAGCAGGTATGACCATTACCGATGAACCTGGCATTTATGTGGAAGGACGTTTTGGTGTGCGCATAGAAAACACGCTTCTCTGTGTGCCCAGTAAACAAACTGCCTTCGGACGCTTCTTGCGTTTCGAAATCCTCACACTTTGTCCCTACGACCTGCGTGTGGTAGACTTTTCGCTTCTTACGCCCGATGAGATAGAGCAAATCAATGCTTATCATCAGCATGTGCGTCGAAGCCTTATGCCCCATCTAACCGAAGAGGCTGACAAAATATGGTTGGCACGTGCCACTGCCGATGTGGAGTAAACTCTTAGGAAGCGTGTGCGAGTAGTAGGGGATGAGAAACCCTACTTCGCGTTTCATTTTTTTTATATTACATAGAATTTTCAAAATAATGGAAACAACAAGACAACAAAAAATATCACGTCTCATTCAGAAAGAATTGAGCGACATTTTTCAAAAACAAACTCAAGGCACACACGGTGTGTTGGTGTCAGTAAGTGCAGTGCGCATTAGTCCCGACTTAAGCATTGCGCGTGGTTACTTGAGCATCTTCCCCTCAGAACGTTCGCAAGAAATTCTTGCCAATATCAATGCCAATGCACGCCAAATTCGTTTTGAATTGGGTACACGCGTACGTCACCAGTTGCGCATCATCCCCGAGCTAAAGTTCTTTATTGACGATTCGCTCGACTATCTTGACCATATCGACTCATTGCTTAAGGGTGATGATGCATCTGCCCAAGATAATGCAGCCGAAGATAATCAAAACACTGAGCCCAATGCTTAGTTCGTGGCGTTTGCCCTTGTTCTTTGCCCGTCGCTATTTGTTTTCGCGCAAAAGGGTAGGAGCCATCAACATTATTTCGGGCATATCTGTGGCAGGCGTAGCCTTTGGCACAGCAGCCCTGTTATGCACACTTAGTGTGTTCAATGGCTTTCGCGATCTTATCGGGTCGCTCTATACCAATTTCGATCCACAAATAGAGGTTGTACCCACACAAGGAAAGTTTGCTACAGCCGACGACCCTGCCTTGGCACAAATGCGTGCCTTGCCAGAGGTTGAGGCCTCGTCATTCTGTTTAGAAGACAATGCACTCATCCTTTTCCGAGGGCGCCCCACCGTGATAATGCTTAAGGGCGTAGACGATAACTTCGATCGTGTGACGGGTATACGCTCCATTCTCTATGGCACAGGTAGCTACCAACTTCATCGGGCAGGCATAAATTATGCCATTCCCGGAATAGGTTTGGCAAGTACCATGGGCGGAATAGACTTTGGTACGTTGCAAATTTGTGCACCTCGAAAGGGTGAACGTGTAAATTTGGCAAACCCTGGCGAAAGTTTTAATGCCGACGATGTAACCTCACCCAAGGTGTGTTTCGATGTAAAACAACGTCGCTACGACGAGAACTATCTCATCACCTCACTCGACTTTGCACAAGGACTTTTTGAGCAACCAGGATGTATTACAGCACTCGAACTCAAACTTCGTCCTTCAGCCAACACTGAGCGTGTAAAGGCCCGTATGCAGCAAATAGCTGGCTCGCGCTTCAGGGTAATGAATCAACTCGAACAACAGCAAGAGGTGTTCAATGTAATGAACATTGAAAAGATGATGGCTTACTTATTCCTTACCTTCATCCTCCTTGTGGCATGTTTCAACATTATTGGTTCTGTCTCGATGTTAATTATTGACAAGCGTGGTGATGTACAGACACTGCGCAACCTCGGAGCCAACGAAAAACTCATCTTCCGCATCTTCCTTTATGAAGGTCGTTTTATAGCCGTGGTAGGTGCCATTATAGGTACACTTGTAGGCCTAGGATTATGTTGGTTGCAGCAAATGTTTGGCATTATCAAGTTAGGAGGTTCGGCTGGAAATTTCATAATCGATGCCTACCCCGTGAGCATTCATGCTACCGACGTAGCCTTAGTGCTTGCCACAGTTATTGTGGTAGGTTTTGCTGCCGTGTGGTATCCTGTGAAGTACCTCAGCAAACGATTTTTAAATAATTAACGATGAATTTACTTAAAGTAAAATCACGATAGTTAATCGAATAAAATAAGTAACACCGCAACTCGTTGTTTACCAATGAGCTACGGTGTTATTCCCTTTTTATTGTTTGCGGTAGTTTATGTCTCCATATTGCGTGGCAAATGGTCAAGCACTTGTTCGCGCAAGAATGTGCGGTCAATGTGTGTATAAAGTTGAGTGGTGCCAATACATTGGTGTCCTAACATGGCTTGAATGGCACGTAAGTTGGCACCTCCCTCAAGTAAGTGTGTGGCAAAGGTGTGACGCAATGTGTGGGGCGAAATCGTACGTGTGATGCCTGCTTGCAAAGCATAATAGCGCAAATTCTTAAACACCGAAATGCGCGATAAATGTTGTCGGCGTCTAAACGAAATAAACACGTAGTCTTCCTCTCCCGCCTTGGGTTCAATGTGACAACGACAGGCAAACCACAAATTCAATTCCTTTATAGCACGCGGCGAGATAGGTACAAGACGCTGTTTGTTGCCTTTGCCCGTCACACGGATAAATCCCTCGTCTAAAAACAAGTCTGATAAGCGTAACGTACACAACTCTGTGACACGTAAACCACAGCTATAAAGCATCTCAACGATAGCACGGTCGCGTTGCCCCTCCTCTTGACTAAGATCAATGGCATTTTCAAGTGCATCCACCTCTTCAACAGTCAACACCGTGGGGAGGTGTGCAGGGCGTTGGGGCATTTCGAGTAATTCGGTAGGGTCAGATTCTATGTAGCCATCAGCAAGCAAATAAAGGTAGAACTGTCTCACTCCCGTGAGGATACGCGCTATACTAACAGTCGAAATCCCCACATCGTGCAGTGTTGCCGTAAAACGATGCAAATCGTCGAGCGTTACAGTTTGAAAGGAGCCCCCCTCGTCTTCAATGAACGTGAAGAGTTTACACACATCGCTAACATAAGCCTGCTGTGTGTTTAAGCTCAATCCTTTCTCGAATGATAGGTAGTTGGCAAATTTTTCAATTATCGTGGGTTGCATAGAGATGTTTTGCTTATTGTGACTTTTTTTATTGTAGAAAAACCAGTAACTTTGCAAGCAAAATTACTCTTTTATTTTTTAACTCAGAAATCATGAAGCTCTTAATCATTAATGGTCCCAATCTTAACTTGTTGGGACAGCGTGAGCCTGGCATCTACGGAACAGGCACAATGGACGCATGTTTGCAACAATTACGCGAGCAATACGCCCAACACGAATTGCTTTATTTTCAAAGCAATATTGAGGGCGAACTGATTGACCGACTGCAACAAGCTGACCGCGAGGGTGTGCAAGGAGCCGTGTTCAATGCTGGGGCTTATACCCACACTAGCATTGCATTGCACGACTGTATTCGCTCACTCCATTTCCCCGTGATAGAAACCCATATCAGCAATGTACATCAGCGCGAGGAGTTTCGTCATCACAGCATGATAGCCGCAGCCTGCAAGGGCGTGATATGTGGCTTCGGTCTTAATTCATACCGTTTGGGGATAGAAGCACTTATTATTTAAGTATTAAGTATAAAGTATTACATTCTAATGAGGCAAATGATAGAGCATCATCTGCGTAGCCCTATTACTTATTATTCAATGCTTAATACTTAAAATTTTTCCCTTTTTTACTCGAAAACAAACACTTAACTAAATGTATAAGAAAACCAAGATTGTGGCAACCATCTCTGATATGCGTTGCGACGTAGGACTCATTCAGCGACTCTATGATGCTGGCATGAACGTGGTGCGACTCAATACTGCCCACCAAGATGCTGCAGGTATGAAACGTGTTATCGACAACGTGCGCGAAGTGTCGAGCCACATTGCTATTCTCGTTGACACCAAAGGCCCCGAAGTGCGTACCACACCCACCGACCACCCCATCGACTATCACAAGGGCGATATCGTGACCATTGTGGGATGTCCTGAACAGCGCACCACACGTGAGGTCATTTCCGTGAGCTATCCTGGTTTTGTAGACGATGTGAACGAAGGTGCACAAATCCTTATCGATGATGGCGACCTTGGCATTCGCGTAGACCATAAAGAAAACGGACAACTTATTTGCCACGTTGAAAACGATGCCACACTCGGTTCGCGCAAAAGTGTGAACGTGCCTGGTGTACGCATCAACCTCCCTGCTTTGACCGAGAAGGATAAGGCGAACATTGAGTTTGCCATCGACTATGACGTAGCTTTCATTGCCCATAGTTTTGTACGTTCTAAAGAGGATGTATACGAAATTCGTCGCATCCTTGATGCCCACAACAGCGACATCCGTATCATTGCCAAAATCGAGAATCAAGAAGGTGTAGACAATATCGACGAAATTCTCGAGGCTGCCGATGGTATTATGGTAGCTCGTGGCGACTTAGGTATCGAAGTTCCCCAAGAGTTTATTCCTGGCATTCAGCGCCGTCTTGTCGACAAAGCCATCCGTGCCCACAAACCCGTAATTGTGGCAACACAGATGTTGCAAAGCATGATTCACAATCCACGTCCCACACGTACTGAGGTAACCGACATTGCCAATGCCGTATATTCACGTGCCGATGCTTTGATGCTCTCGGGCGAAACCGCCTATGGCGATTACCCCGAAGAGGCAGTAAAAACCATGGCTACAGTAGCTTGGCAGGCAGAGCGTGACACATTTAAGGAATTTGGTGACGTAGATATCCCCCTTTCAGAGAATCCCGATGTAACCGAGTTCTTCTCAAAAGAGGCAGTGATGGCTACCAAAACCATGAAGCTCCGTGCCATCATCATGGACTCATATACAGGTCGTACAGCACGTTACGTAAGTTCATTCCGTGGCGAAAGCACCATCTTGGCAATCTGCTATAAGGCAAAAACAGTGCGTCATCTTGCTTTGCAATATGGTGTATATGCCATTTACATGCCTATGAAGAGCTATGGTCACGAGTTCTTGCTCGCAGCATTGCGCAAGCTCCTTTCTGACAATATGCTCCACCCCGAGGACCGCATTTGCTATCTCGGTTCGCAGCGTAAAGAGCAGAGCACCTCGTTCATGGAAATGAACATTGTGAAAAACCTCTTCCAAAATGAAGGAGAAGAAACCTACCCCAATTAACACCACACTGCAAGCCTACGTAGAGAACGTCAGCACACAACCTGACGCTTATCTCACGCGTCTTTATCGCGCCACAAACTTACATTTGTTGCGTCCGCGCATGGCGTCAGGTCATTTACAAGGACAGTTATTGCGCATGCTCATGCAGATGCTTCAGCCCAAAACCGTTGTTGAGTTTGGCACCTATTCGGGCTACTCAGCACTGGCTATGGCATCGGGCATGTCATCGGGCAGTCGTGTCATCACCTTCGAAATTAACGACGAGCAAGAGGCTTTTACGCGTCCTTGGCTTGAGGGTGCGCCCTATGAGGCAAAGGTAGAAATGATAGTGGGTGATTGCTTTAAGTTGTTGCCCCCCATGAATCTCAGCATTGATGCAGCTTTTATTGATGCCAACAAGCGTCAGTACGTAGAATACTACGAGTTGTTAATGCCTTACACGCATAGTGGCACCATTCTTTTGGCTGACAACACCCTATGGGATGGTCATGTCATAGACCCAGCATACGACCACGATGATCAAACCGAAGCCATTCGTCGCTTCAACCTTCATGTGGCAAACGATCCGCGTGTAGAGCAGCTCATTTTGCCCGAGCGCGATGGACTTTCTATTATTCGTGTGCGATAATCTCTCGCACAAAGGTAGGTCTTAAAAAGAGATTACATAAAAGAAATAAGTAAACGGCTCAACTGTCAAATCTCTGACAGTTGAGCCGTTAAGTGTTGGTACAAGAGATGATTCTAAAGAGTAGGGTGTTCAAAATTCATCAAATGTTCGACATATTAAGTCCATTTTTAAGGACTTATATCTTAACCTTTTAACGGCCTTCGTCCTTAGTTACTAAGAATGAAGGTCGTTATGGTTGGTAGCAAAATGTGGTATAATGGCTGCTTTTTATGTTCTTAAACATAAAAGTGCATTTTTCTGTAATAACTTTGTGTGTTTTGTAAAAGGTTTTTATATATTTGCCTACGTAAATTTATACACTGAATCTTAATAAGAATAAAAACAAAAAGATATGGCAAACCCTGTTATGGTAATGGCGCATATTGCACCACATATACCTTCGGAAATGATTCCGATGGTAGCTCAAAAGATTCAAACTCTGCCCGAGGAAAAATTGAGTATGCTAATGGCTATTCCACTTAAAGACCCTGTAATGGTGACTGTTTTGGCTTCGTTATTGGGTTCATGGGGTGTTGACCGCTTTTATATCGGACAAATAGGATTAGGCATTGCTAAGGTGCTGACATGTGGTGGCTTAGGTATTTGGACACTTGTAGACGTGTTCTTAGCTGGATCTAACACAAAGAAAGAAAATTATAAAACACTGATGATGTATCTTGCATAAAAAGTTTTACATACAACTTTCATTGCTCACGCTACTTGCTTGGGGGTGGTTACTTTGCAAAATCTCTACACCAAATGCAGGTATTGGCTCGTGGTGGCAATGTCCGTTTAAGTGGGTTACAGGATTGCCATGTCCTGGGTGTGGCACTACACGTGGTTTCCTTGCTTTAATGCACGGACATGTATGCGAGGCTGTAATGCAACAAAATGCTTTTGCTCTTATAGAGTTGCCTGCATTGCTTATTATCACGGTGTGGATTCCTATAGATGTTTTTATGCAAAAAACAACGCTCTGCAATATTTGGGATAAAGCAAATTTGTGCTTAAAACGTAAAGAAGTGTGGATACCCGTGTTACTGACAATATTCGCCAACTGGATATGGAATGTTACAAAAGGACTATAACCATACACCGCAGAGACATTTGTTAAAACGCATCTAAATCTTACAGAAAACTCAATTTTTTTACAAACACTTATAAAATCTTTCAACATGGAAAAATATTCAATCATTGTATCGCAGATTATTCCTAACATTACAGAGGAAATGATTCCCAGTGTATGGAGCAGAGTGAAGGACATGGACGACTCAAAATTGCAAACACTTGCAGGTGTCCCCATGAAGAGTCCGTCAACAACTGTGATTTTGGCTTGTCTTCTCGGTTCATTAGGTATTGACCGCTTCTATTTAGGCGACACCATGATGGGTGTACTTAAGCTCATTACGGGTGGGGGTTGTGGTATTTGGTCGCTTATTGACTTTTTTACTGCTATTAGCCGTGCTAAGAAGTCGAACTACAATAAACTGCAGATGTACTTATAAAAAGGATTGTACACAACAGTAGTTATTGAGTCACAAAGCTCATGTAATAACAACTCTACACACGTGCTGCCTTGAACTACTCCATATTGTAGAGCAAGGAAGCACGTGTTTTGTATAAAAAAAGGTAGCACGATAAAATCGTATTAGAACAAATACAAACAATATAAAAAGAACAGTTTTATGAAACTTAAATCAATTCTATTTGTGTTACTTGCTGTGATTATTTCAGCTTGTAGCAACAAACCTGCTGAGATTACATGTACGGAAGTAGATGGTAACCACAAGGATGCTATCAGTGTGCCTGAAGAAGCCTTTACTCTAGAAGCTGTTGGAGAAGGCGACATGCAGACACTCACACTCAATGTAAAGATGGCAGCCAAAGAACACATTAGCGGCATCACATTACTCGACGAGAAAAACATTAAGCTTAACGAGATGTTCGGTATAGCTGTGTGCGATGAGAATGGTGCAGAACTCACTGTGCTGAAGCTTGACTCTGACGAGACTAAAACAGCCTTTATCAGTGTGTTGAAAGGTAAAGCTGGCGAGACTAAGGAGGTTAAGTTCAGCAAAAAGAACGTAGCTAAAGACAAGGTAAAGGACGTTTTAAAGAAGGCTAAGACATTTAAAGTGAAAAACTTGTCTGTTGCACTCGAAAACGTAAACCTTAGCGGTAATATTGGCAAATATCCCGTATGCATGACGCTGAACATTGATGAACAGGGTGTGATTACAGGTGCTTATTACTACAAGCGCATGGGTGCAAAGGCTTTGCTTTATATGAAGGGTGCCTTAGAAGATGGAAAAATTCAAGTTAATGAGTTCAACATTCAGGGCGACAATACAGGTACATTCGATGGTACATTCAAGAACGATAAGTTTGGTGGTATCTTCGATACATATGGTACACGCTATGCTTATGACTTAAAGCCTGATGCAGAAATGAATGCTATTGATGTGAGCAGTGTGCCTTACGACATCTTTAACACACAGTTTGTGTCATCCAACATGGAGAGCAGCGACGACGATAGTAGTTTTTCATCAGACAGTGGTTCTGTTGATTGGGACGAATGGCTCGACCAATATGAGCGTTGCGTAGACAAGGTTATTTCTTTGAATAAAAAGATGAAGAATAACGACCCAAGCGCAATAAGCGAATACACTGAATACTACGAAGAAATGCAAAAGTTGTCTGAAAAAGTAGAATCTGCAAAGGGTGACCTCTCAGTAGCTCAGTTGAATCGTTTAAATAAGATTCTTGCTAAGTTAGCTAAGAATGTTAATTAAGGAATGCTTTAGGGTGGTTCTATAAAACCACCCTATAAGTATATTTATTAAAAAAGAATAGACAGTTCTGCATCCTTTAAAAGGGAGTTCAGAACTGTCTATTCTTTTAGTGTATAAGTGTTGCTTATTAAATGGGATTCGTGTAATCTGTTTCCGAATTTTTTGCAGAATTGTGCGATGTGTTTACAGGGGATATGCTTACACCACCCAATTTGCCGATGACATATACAAACGGACCCTTATTCTCATGAATAAGACCGCCCAAAGTTAAAGTTTCGCCCTCTACAAACGCTTGTGATTTAAAAGTATCGCCTACTGAGATTTTACAGTTACAAGCTTCGTAAACTTCAAATTGATCGTTGTCTAAATAACGCACAAGCATGTGGCGGTCGGGCTGCCAACTAAGACGTAAGCAATCATCCTTTGTGAGATTGGCAGTCATATAGCAACCTGTCAATATGTTACTCGATACACAATTGTCAAGATCACCATTCTGAAAGGCATTATAATCGGAATAGCCCAAATAGCGCGAAAGAAAGTTGAGCGTGTAAAGACTTGGATGGTTATAGTCGCGTTGATGTCCCCATAAACGCTTCAAGGTAGTAGCACTCACATACTCTTTCATTGAGTTCAGAATTTCCTGGCTCAACCACACAAAGTCGCGGTGCGTTTTCATTGCACGCTGCACATGCTTTTCTATTTCTGTTGTAATATTTCTATCCATTATATGTGAGGTGTTAGACTTAACTGTTTGGCACAGAAAAAGTGCGAATATGTTGTATACTAGTTGTTAACTTCGTTCCTTTGCGCGAAATTAGCAAGTTTTTTTTGAATTGCCAACTGTTTTAGGCGGATAATGCACTAATATTCAACAAATATGGTGCTCATGACTTATCTTATATAGAAACATTCGCAGCAATGTAAAGATTTATTCGTACTTTTGCTGCAATTTCCAATAGTATTCACAAAAGGGTAGGCACACGATAGTGGCTTTGCCCCTAACACTCCATAACGGTATGAAAGAATTTTTCCGTGTAATGCGGCAATTCGTAACACCCTACAAAGGTTATCTCATAGGTTCGCTTGTGTTCAACCTTTTGTCGGCTGTGCTCAATGTTTTCTCGTTTATATCTATCATCCCTATGTTGCAGATGCTCTTTGGCATCGACCAACATAAATATAGCTTTATAGCGTGGGACACGGTAGGCATGTCGGTTAAAGACATTGCGGTGAACAATATGTATTGGTATACCACGCAACTTATGGAGCGTTTTGGTGCAGCTACGGCACTATTATTTATTGGTTTGTTTTTAGTAAGTGCCACATTGCTAAAAACCGGTTGCTACTTTGCTTCTGTGGGTATTATGGTACCCTTGCGTACGGGTATTGTGCGTGACATTCGTAGCCACATCTATCACAAAATAGTTTCGTTGCCTCTATCGTTTTTCAGCGATGAGCGTAAGGGTGATATCATTGCCCGTATGAGTGGTGATGTGGGCGAGATAGAGAACTCTATTACGGGTTCGCTCGAAATGCTTATTAAAAATCCCATCCTTCTTATCTGCTATTTTGGTGTGCTTATATACACCTCTTGGCAACTCACATTGTTTACTATTGTAGTACTGCCTCTTATGGGGTGGATGATGGGACGCATAGGCAGAAAGCTTAAGCACCAAAGTTTAGATGCACAGAACAAATGGAGTGAAACAATGGCGCAGCTTGAAGAGACGTTAGGTGGCATGCGCATTATTAAGGCTTTCACTGCCGAACATAAAATGGTAAATCGTTTTGACCGTGCAACAAACGAATTTCGTCGTGCCTCGAATCGTGTCGCCATCCGTCAGGCTTCGGCTCACCCTGTAAGTGAATTTTTAGGCACAACACTGATTGTATTAGTTTTGTGGTATGGCGGTACGCTTATTTTCTCAGATCATTCGCCTATTGATGCCCCAACTTTTATTTTCTACATGGTGATTCTTTATAGCATCATTCAGCCGTTGAAGGATTTTTCAAAGGCTTCGTATGCTATTCCTAAGGGTATGGCCTCTATTGAACGTGTAAACAAGATTTTAAAAGCAGAGAATCCTATATCCGAACCCGAAAATCCTGTACATATAAATGGTTTGAACGATAAAATAGAGTTTAAAAACGTGTCGTTCAGCTATAATGGTTCTACACCTGTGTTACATGGTGTAGACCTCACTGTGCATCGTGGCGAAACCATAGCCTTGGTGGGACAAAGTGGTTCGGGTAAATCAACATTGGTAGATCTCCTTCCGCGCTATCACGATGTGACAGGTGGCGAAATTACCATTGATGGCGTAAATGTAAAGGATGTTGCTATTGCAGATTTACGTTCGCTTATTGGAAACGTGAATCAAGAAGCCATTTTGTTTAACGACTCATTCTATAATAACATCACCTTTGGCGTAGAGAATGCCACAATGGAACAAGTTATTGAAGCTGCAAAAATTGCAAATGCTCACGATTTTATTATGGAAAGTGAACATGGCTACGAAACCAATGTAGGCGACCGTGGTTGTAGATTATCGGGTGGTCAACGCCAACGCATCTCTATTGCACGTGCTGTACTTAAAAATCCTGCCATTCTCATTCTTGATGAGGCTACCTCTGCACTCGACACCGAGAGCGAACGTTTGGTACAAGAGGCTCTTGAGCGTTTGATGAAAACGCGAACTACCATAGCCATTGCCCACCGTTTGTCTACCATACGTAATGCCGATGAAATTTGTGTACTACACGATGGTCGCATCGTAGAACGTGGTTCGCACGACGAATTGTTACACTTGGGTGGATATTATAAGCGACTACACGATATGCAACAATTATAAAAGGACCTCTTTTGTCGCAAGGTTTCCTATTCATGTGTGGGGAATCTTGCGATAAAGCTATCTTACAGCTCCCAAATATTATTGTCCATAGAAATAATAACTTATGCAACAGTCTAAATATTGGCACTTAGCATTGCGCTTAACTCTGCTTTATGCGTTGCTTGTAGCACTGATGAGTCTTGCTAAACCCTTGTTTATGTATGTGCAGCCTGCCGATGTAGCAGGAGCATTCACATGGCGCGACGTGTGGCAAGTGATAAGTCATGGTCTTCCCCACGATTTTGCTACAGCAGGCTATTTGGTAGCCCCCGTTTGGCTATTTGTGGGTGTAGCCGTATGGACCCATATAAAGGTATGGCGCATAGCATTTCGCGTGTACGCGATTATTGTAGCCGCGGCTTTAGCCATGATATATGTGGGCGATGCTTGCCTTTATAGCTTTTGGCATACAAAGTTAGATGCTACGGTATGGACCTATTTAGCACAGCCACAAGGCATTACGCAAAGTGTGAGCATGAGTTATGCACTCTGCACCGTGCTTGCTATGTTAGCTACAGCGGTATTGCTCTATTATGCCTTGACATGGACTTTTATACCTCAAAAAAAAGGCAATATCCGTCGTTCTTATCGCAGTCGTCGTCCTATACTAAAAATACAAATAGCATGGATGGTTGCATGGGTAATAGCTGGTGGCTTGATGTTTTTAGGCATACGCGGAGGAGTAGGTAAAAGCACAGCCAATGTAGGCATGGTATATTATAGTTCGAATGCCTTTTTTAACCATTCAGCAGTGAATCCTGCATTCAGCCTGTTTACGTCAACCCTAAAAAGCCATGATTATGGCAAGGAAGTACGTTTTTATGGCAACGATGAACGACGTCGCATTGTGAGTATGCTTGGTTATAACACCGAAAGTCGCGATGTGCAACGCCTGCTCAATACGCCACGCCCCAACGTTCTGCTCGTGTTGATGGAAGGGTGTGGAGGCACATTCGTCAACGCAGTAGATAGTTTGAGCGATGCCAATATCACGCCCAATCTCAATCGTTTGGCAGCAGAAGGTGTAGTATTCTCCCGTATGTATGCCAACTCCTTCCGTACCGACCGTGGCACAGTATGTACGCTGAGCGGTTTCCCCTCATTCCCCGATGTAAGCGTCATGAAACTTCCCACAGTGTGCGAGAAACTTCCCAGCATAGCTAGCAGTCTTAAGCGTGAGGGATATAGCACCCATTTTTTATATGGCGGTGATATCAATTTTACCAATATGCGAGGCTATTTGCAAAGCACTGGATACGATCGCATAGAGGGCGAAGAAGCATTTCCCACAAGCGTAAGGCGTACGCATAATTGGGGAGTAACCGATCGCATAGCTTTCGATACCCTCTACCACCGCATAATTCGCATGCCTAAAGATAAACCGTGGCACATGGGCTTTCTCACTCTTGCCAGTCACGAGCCTTGGGGAGTGCCCTATAACCGCATCCCCAACGACCAAATAGCCAATGCTATGGCATATCTCGACGATTGTATTGGACATTTTATTGAGCGTTTGCGACAAACGGCACAATGGAAAAACACACTAATCGTCTTCCTTCCCGACCACGGCATTGCATACCCCGAGGGACTTACCGACGACAATGAACGCAAAAGCCATATTCCACTTATATTCACGGGAGGAGCAGTGGCACATCCACAACGCATAGAAGCTATTTGCAACCAAACAGACTTGGTCGCTACGCTTTTAGGGCAGATGGACATTCCGCACAAAGAGTTCCGCTTTAGTCGCGACGTGTTGAGTGCCACTTACACACATCCCTCCGCCACACATACTTGGCAAGAAGGCACTTACTATTTAGATGCATCGGGCATAACGGTAGTGAATTTGCTTACCAAGCCTGCAAGCGTTCTGCGTGAAGCTCCACATTCTTCACAAAAGCGACTCAATGCCGCTAAAGCATTGCTGCAAACTGCCTACGACCACCTAAAATAAGGACAATATGCCCCTTTTTCAATAGGCAGTGCAGATAACTCAAAAATAAGGTACACATAAACTTATGACTAAAATACTCATCACCGGAGCATCAGGTTTTATTGGTAGCTTTATGGTGGAACGTGCCCTCGCCTTAGGTATGGAAACTTGGGCTGCCGTACGCCCCACAAGTAGCCGCAAATATCTAACCGATAAGCGTATACACTTTATCAATCTTAACCTTGGCAACGAAAAAGAACTTTATACGCAGCTAAAAGAACACCTCGACACCGAGGGACGTCCTTTCGACTACGTTATTCATGCCGCAGGTGCCACAAAATGTCGCCGTGCAGAGGACTTTTTTAGCATCAATGCCGAAGGTACCGAACGTCTTGCACTCAGCCTTCGACTCACCGAAGCACTCAATGCCGACGGACGTTTTGTGTTTATCAGTTCGCTTAGTGTGATGGGACCAGCCCACGAAAAAGACAATCAGCCCATCACAGAGCACGACCTTCCTGTGCCCAACACCGCGTATGGTGCCTCTAAGCTACAAGCAGAGTCATTGTTAGCTGATGTAAAGGGACTTAACTATGTAGTGCTACGTCCTACAGGCGTATATGGTCCGCGCGAACGAGACTATGCCATGATGGCACAAAGCATTCGCCGCCACATCGACTTTGCCGTAGGCTATCGTCCGCAAACCCTTACATTTATCTATGTGGCCGACCTCGTAGACGCAGCCTTCTTAGCGCTTGAGCATGGTGAGTGTGGTCGTAAATACTTCCTAACCGATGGTGCAGAATACTCAAGTCGCGCCTTTAGCGACCTTATTCAACAACGCCTTGGTGTGCGCCACGTGCTTCACGTCACTGCCCCCTTGTGGGTGTTGCGTGTTGTGAGTTGGATAGCCGAACACGCAGCCCATATGCTTGGCACAACCTCTACGCTCAATTCAGACAAATATCGCATAATGCGTCAACGTAATTGGCGGTGCGATATTACCCCTGCTCGTAAAGAATTAGGCTATTGCCCACAATGGCCACTTAAACGTGGTGTAGATGCCACATTTTAATGCGCGTAAATCCCCACACGTTTTTATGCCCAGCATAATCCTTTAAACATACACTTTTTACCTGTTTCTATGCAAGGCATAGTACATGGCTACTATTTCTAAATAATTATCCCCATGCACACATCCACCCCCACCCACTTCCGCCTAATCGCAGTGGAGTGGATTACAATTATTTATACCCTATTCACCACTTTGCTTGTTCTTGTGTTTTGGAATCGCATGAACAATCCCCTCCCTCTAATCGAAGGTCGCGCTTTGGTGCTTGGAGGCATGGCTATAATGGCATACCTTCATCACTTACGTCCCAACAAATACCTTATGCTTTTGCGTTACATCTTTCCACTTTCGCTTTTAGGCTATTGGTATCCCGACACATACGAGTTTTGTCAGCTCTTTCCCAACCTCGACTACATTTTTGCAGCTGCCGACTATTCCCTTTTTGGTTGTCAGCCTAGCATCACTTTTGCGCAATGGTTGCCCCAAAAGCTATGGAGCGAGCTCTTCCACATGGGTTATTTTTCATACTACCCCCTTATAGCCCTCACAGTGCTTGCCCCCTTGTTTACAAATCGCAACCAGTTTAGCCGCATCACTTTTGTGGTCTTAGCTAGCTTTTTCCTTTACTACCTCATCTACCTTTTTTTGCCTGTTGCAGGTCCGCAATACTACTTTCATGCAGTGGGCACCGAGGTTATCCAGAGCGGGCATTTCCCCCAATTGGGCAATTACTTTCGCTACCACACCGAGCTTGCTCCCTCGCCTGGTCCCGAAGGCTTTTTCCGTGAGTTAGTAGAGAGCACACAGCAAAGTGGCGAACGTCCCACTGCAGCATTCCCCTCAAGCCATGTAGGCATGAGCACGGTGCTTATGATGCTATTGTGGCGCATCAAACGTCCATTGTTTGTTTGTGCATTCCCCTTTTACTTCTTCTTGTGCTGTGCCACCGTATACATTCAAGCGCACTATTTAGTCGATGTCTTTGGTGGATTTGTTACAGCCGTCATCTTCTATGCCCTCACTAATTGGACATACACACGTTGGCGTACTGCTAAAGACGGAGCAAGAATAACCATATAAATAAGAACTATAAACCTAAAAATAACATATATGACACTCAAGCACATTCTCGCCATTGCGCTTCTTGCACTATCGGCAAACGCAAGCGCACAAAGCACTGTGGGTAAGGGCGGCATTACCCCCGAAATGCTCACACAAATGCGTCAGGCACACCCCACAACACCCGCTGACCGTGCATTGCGAAATGCGTTAGCCGGTACAAGCATCAACCAACTTGCTACCAACGCCAACAATGCCGACGCTACCGACACTCACTTTAGCAACGAAGTACCCTCGCGCGGCATTACCGACCAAAAGAGTTCAGGACGTTGCTGGCTTTTCACAGGTCTCAATGTGATGCGTGCCCAAATGATTAAGCAATATGGTCTTGGCGACTTCCAGTTTTCGCAGAGCTATAATTTCTTCTACGACCAACTCGAAAAGTCAAACCTCTTTCTCCAAGCCGTTATCGACAATGCTAAAAAGCCTATGAACGATCAACTCGTAGACTGGCTCTTTAAAAATCCACTTTCTGACGGCGGCACATTCTGTGGCGTTATTGACGTTGTAAGCAAATACGGACTCGTACCTGCTGAGGTAATGCCTGAGTCGTTCACTGCTAACAACACGTCGCGCATGGCAAGCATTCTTAGTCTTAAACTTCGTGAGTATGGACTTACTTTGCGCAAGATGGCTGCACAAGGCAAAAAGTCTGCCGATTTGCAAAAGGCTAAAACAGAGCAACTTGGCACCATCTACCACATCCTTACCATCTGTTTGGGCGAACCTGTGCAAAAGTTCACATGGGCACCCCGCGATGCCAGTGGTAAACTCTTGGGCGAAGCTAAAGAATACACCCCACAGCAGTTCTACAAAGAGTTTGTGGGTACCGACCTTCGCAATTCGTTCATTATGGTAATGAACGACCCCTCGCGTCCTTACCACAAAACTTACACAATCGACATGGATCGTCACTCATACGATGGTGCACAGTGGACGTACCTCAACCTCCCCATGGACGAAATCAAGCCACTTGCCATAGCCTCTATCAAAGACTCTACGATGATGTACTTCTCGTGTGATGTAGGCAAATATCTTGATTCAAAAACGGGTGTACTCTCATTGCGCAATTTCGACTACGAGTCACTTTTTGCTACAACCTTCCCCATGACCAAGGCAGAGCGCATTAGCACTTATGCTTCAGCCTCAAGCCACGCCATGACCCTTATGGCGGTAGACCTTGATGCTAACAACAATCCCCGCAAATGGATGGTAGAGAATTCATGGGGTCCTACTTCTGGCTATAAGGGGCACCTCATTATGACCGACGAATGGTTCGATGAATACATGTTCCGTTTGGTTGTCGATAAGAAGTATGTGCCCGCAACTACTCTCGATTTGCTCAAGCAGACACCTACCAAGCTTCCCGCTTGGGACCCTCTCTTTGCTGGCGAAGAGTAATTTGCACGATCTTTTGACGTTTATTGTCGTCGATAAAGATTTTTATTAGGAATCACCCCTGTAGGGGGGAGATAAGGTAACCAGGTATGTGAAAAGACAAATGTTCTACTTCACATGCCTGGTTTTATGTTACGCCACACCCTACGTGTAGGGGGTTGACTCTCTTAGCCAAGTGAATGTGGTAGCTGCATTTGTTTGTGGCAAAGTATCCTTTCGAGTTGCCGCCACCCAATTTACTTGAGAAACCCTTGATGATGTCAATGTGAGTAATTTTTGCCATGATGATATGAGTTTTTAAGGTTAGAAAATAGCTCCAAAAAGCGTTCTGTGTTCCTTCGGAATGATATCGGAATGATATCGGAATTGTCGTCCGCCAAAATGGAGCGTGTTTTAGCAAGCTTGCGAGTGCAAAGTTACAACGCGGTGAAGAGGTTGCCAAATTTTGTGCAAATTTGTGGCATTTCGAAATGTTAAAATCGGCTCACTCACCCAGTGTTTATTGTGGAGAAATAATTTTTTTGTGTCGCAAAAGTATACAGATTTCAAGGTGTCACTTTTGCCAAAAGTGACACCCCTCGCAAAATGAACGATTGAAGTCCGAAATAGTCGTGTTTGTACACTTTTGGTTACAGTAAAAAAATGACCTTTCGGGGCAAAATGACGCGAAAAAATGACTTTTTGGTGTGTGTAACATGCTGAATATCAGCATATTAAAGGTTGCTATTGGCAAAAAGTCATTAGTCATTTGTTATTTTTTCATAAATTGGTAGCAAAAACTTATTTCTTACCTCTTATGTCGATATTTATACTTGTTAACGCAGATTTAAGAAATATTTCAAGTGACAAAGTAACACTTAAGTGTTTGATTATCAACTATTTAAGGTGTCACTTGTCATTTGTCACTTTCGTTTTCACCCTAAGTTTTCAGTATTTTGCGTGATTTTTTATGCCGAAATTTTAGTTTGCGTGTTTTCGTTCCGTCAGTTGGTTGCGCTTATGAAAACGGCTATTCGCCTATGCCAAGAAATTTAAAATCAGAATTTTTAGAACCACCCTTATTACATCTCATTCGCTCTGCCCTTCAACAGCATCACGCAAAGAAAAGAAGATAAAAACATGTAGGTATGAGAAAATAATCGTATTTTTGAACTTGTAAACTAAAGATTTGGAATTATGGTAGAGACAAACGATAGAAAATTGCCTGTAGGCATCCAGTCTTTTGAAGAAATCAGAAAGGGTGGATATCTTTATGTTGACAAGACAGATATCATCTGGCAACTTGCCAACAGAGGGAAAAAATATAATTACCTAAGCCGCCCTCGCCGCTTTGGTAAGTCTGTGTTGGTCGATACACTCGAAGCCTACTTCATGGGAAAGAAGGAACTCTTCGAGGGATTGAAAATCATGCAGATGGAAACAGAATGGGTGAAGCGTCCTGTCATCAGACTCGATATGAGTCGTGCAGGCGCAGAACCAGAGACATTGCGCTCTTATCTCAATAATGTTTTCAAACAATATGAAAAAGAATATTCATTGGTTCCTGACCCTACTGATAGTCTTGCTGACCGTTTTGATACAATAATCCAAACTGCTTGCAAACAGACAGGACAGCAGGTTGCCATTCTTATCGATGAATATGACTCTCCATTACAGCATTCTTGGAAGACTCCTCAGCACGAAGCGTGCACCTCTATCTATCGGGAAGTGTTTGCTATTCTCAAGGCTGATGACAAATACGAAAAGTTTGTCTTCATCACAGGCATTACCAAGTTTACGCAGATTTCTCTTTTCTCTGTGCTCAATAATTTGAGCAACATTAGTTTCGAGCCTGAATATGCAGCACTCTGTGGTATCACGAAGGAAGAAGTCTTGCGTGATTTTAAACCCGAAATCAGCAAGTTGGCTGAATATGAAGGATGGACTTTCGATGAGGCTGTAGCACAATTAACAGCCTATTATGATGGTTATCATTTCAGTCATCGCAACATGGTGGATGTATTCAATCCGTTTAGTCTCATCAATGCATTGGCAGATTCTGATCTAAAGAACTATTGGGCTTCATCGGGTGCCACATCCCTGTTGCCTAAGTTTGTGGATAATATAGAAATGAGACTGAAAAATTTTGAGAATTGCCCTATAGACAGTGATACGCTAGAAACTTCGGATGTAACAGGTGGTGGAGCGGAATTGTTCCTTTATCAGTCTGGCTATCTTACAATAAAGGGATATATGGATGATATTTATTTGCTAGGCATTCCAAACTATGAAGTTCGAAAGGCTCTATATAAAGTTGTATTGCCTGCCTTGACATTGCAATCGAATGCACAAGTAATATCAACCCAGAATATGTTGTTGTACTCCCTTAAACTTGGCAATCTGCCCGAAGCCATGAAATGCCTGAAGGCGCTTATTGCGGATGTGCCCTACAGCAACAAGAAGCTTGCCAGCATGGATATGGAGGAGCGCTACCGCTTGATTATGAGCACCATTTTCAATGCCATAGGTTGTCGGGTAGAAGTGGAGAAGATGATTGCCACAGGCAGAATAGACATGGTGATAGAAACCACCAATTTTATCTATGTCCTTGAACTGAAACTGAGCAATAATGGGGGTATTGAGGCTGCTACAGAGCAAATGAGAGCCAAACAATATGCCGAGCCTTTCAAGGCTGATAAACGCAAAGTCGTAGCCCTTGCCATAGAATTGGATGATATGGGAAAGGGATTGGTTGATTGGAAGGAAATATAAAGTGGGACTAAAATTTGATTTTAAACTTCTAAAAACGATAAGGGCTGCAAACGGAATTATTACCGCCTGCAGCCCTTTCTTTACACTAAGCGACTTTTAGAAAATAGAACCTACCTTTAGTCTGCATAGATGAAGCCGTCAGAATCTATAAATTCATTCACATTCTCGTCGTTGTAATCTTCTTCCTTAGCCGTACTAATTGTAGAGGTGGCGAGAATAGTTTGTGCTTCTATATGGTAAACCTTAACTTCGGGCTTTATATAATTTTTCTTTTTCATTGTGTGCAGTTTTATTTAATGATAACTTTCATGGTCTTGTTGCCACGCTTCACAATGTTGATGCCCTTTTGCGGAGCATTGAGGCGAAGACCTTGAATGTCGTAGTATACAGCCTTGTCGTTGGCTATGGTGTTGAGGTTGTCGATGGCTGTAGTGTTGTCATTGAAACCAATGCTGAACATCTTAGCGCCAGCAGCAGGAGCAGAAGAGTTGCCTACCATGTAAGCACGGAAAGGTTTGCTTGCTACCTTTGTTACCTTTGTGTTTGCTAACAACTTGGCAGGATTCATCAGCTTGTCACCCTTCACAATGTAGCAGTTGTTGTCAGTATCCTTGCTGAACTCCTTGCCAGCATAAAGGCCCTGGAGCTGATAGCTGCCGTCGGTAGTTGCCGAGATGAGCGTTTCCTGTGCAATTTTCTTGTCGGTGGCAGAGATATTGAGCGAGGTTTCTCCCTCATTCATCTTGATAATAACAGGCATACCAGCAGCAATGCTTGTTTTAACCTCTTCGAGTTCTACCGCATCATCGTTGGCCGAAAGGAGTTTGAAGGCACGGAAGTTCTGGTCAGTGAGTGACACCTCGAAAGGCAGACATAGCGTAGCCCACGTATTGCCATCGCTCATTGTGCGGCTGTAAGAAGCTGCGGCTACGGTGAAAGGCTCGTTGGCTTTGAAATTCTGATCCTTATCTATCGTCAGTGTGTTGGCAGTTAAAGGTTCGCCAGCAGCTGCTATTATCTCATCGCCCAATTTACCGACAATCTTCTCAAAGTAACCACCTGCGAGATAGTTTGCGTGTGTTTTGTCAAGGACGGCAGGGTTAAAGTTGGGAAGGTTTTTGCAATAAGCATAAAACATATTATTGGAACTGGTAACTTGATCAGTTTTGAACAACTCGCTTACGTAGATATGCTTAAAACATGGGCTTTCGAACATTCTATTCATATTCTTTACGCTGGATGTATTGAAGCTTGTCAGGTCAAGCGTTTCCAGCATGTTGATATAAGCGAACATGCTATACATATATTCTACGTTTTGCGTATTAAAGTTCGAGAGGTCAAGCGATGTGATCTTATCGCCTATTGCATTGAACATAGCAGACATATCTGTTACGGAACCTGTTTCGAAATGACTCACGTCGAGCGAGGTAAGACTTTTACAGTTATAGAACATGTTTGCCATATCTGTGACAGACGCTGTTTGTAGCTTATCGATGTCAAACGTCTGGAGTTTAAAGCAATCATCAAACATACCGCGCATGCTCGTCACGTTGGAGGTGTTCAGATTTCCCAGTCCTGTAATGGTTATCACATTTTTGAACTCTTTAAACATACCAGAGCATGATGCCAACGGATAGTTTTTGAAACTATCGTCTATGACAACGGATGTGGCTTTCTTTATTTCTGAATTCCAACAGCCGTCAAAACTACTGTACTTGCCATCAAACCACTTGGGATTGTCTGACGGATTATAAAACTTCACCACCAAGATATTCGCGTCCTCAGTGGCAGAAGGTGCTCCATATAAGAATGTGAGGGTCTGCGTTGTTTTGTCGTATTCTGCGTGGGCTACCGGCTCGGCAGTTGTTACAGCAGCCAACGCCTCGTTTGACAAAGCTGACTTGTCAAGGTCATTGGCCAACAATGCAGTTGGCAGCAAGAAAAGCAACATGGATAACAGGAGGGCACTGAAAAACCTCTCAAATTCTTTTATGTCTAAAAATAATGCTCATATG
>ERZ1026870.265-NODE-265-length-32986-cov-9.339437_pt1 | contig 32986 bp, 23 predicted proteins | sample MGYA00380165_ERZ1026870 | MGnify/ENA primary metagenome ERZ1026870 (study PRJEB33269, sample SAMEA4719801) | human gut metagenome | biome: human-associated habitat; feature: organic feature; material: feces | place: Cameroon | collected 2013-10 ...
GTAAGATTAATATTTCACGCGCCAGTTTCACCCCGTTAGGTAGGGTGTTCAAAATTCATAATTTTGTTCTGCATGGTTTTGATGATATTTTGATGTTATAAATAGTTGATATCATTTTTTATCAAAACCATACAGAAAATTATCATGGATTTTGAACACCCTACCTAACGGAGTAATACATTATAACATGTCTTTATCGACAACAAACATCCTTATCGTTTCCGTATTGTTTCCGTATCGTTTCCGTATCAATCCCGTATCGTTTCCGTATCGTTCTCCTATTGTTCTCCTATTGTTCTCCTATTGTTCTCCTATTGTTCTCCTATTGGGAAGCGGAAACAATACGGAAACAATACGGAATCGAACGGAGGATTAACGAATGAGGGACGGTGGAACAAAGGTGGTTAATCTTACTATTGTCTAAATCCCAACGACAATGGCAAGACTCAAACAAACTATTGTGGGTGTCAACATGTCATCTATCGACGACGACAAAATCCGATAAACTCATGCAGAAAATGTCTCGGATTTTGAACTCTCTATCTAACGGGGTAACCCATTTATCATGCCTCTTATCGACATCAAAATTCGATAAAACCATGCATAAAATATCATAGATTTTGAACACCCTACCCGTTAGGGGTGAGGCTGGCGCGTGAAATATTAATCTTACTCAAATAATCAAACACAGGGTTTTACTGGTGACCCGAGGAGGGTCATACTTCATTATCAATAAACATGTTTATAAAGATAGAATATACGATGTAATAACAGAAATGAGGTTGTTGATTTACAAAATGAAAGTCATTTTTTGAAGAACCACTTTTTCAAGTAGACTCATATTTAAATATTCTGTAACCATTAAAGACAGATAGCAGCAAAAAAATGCGGTAATACTTCGTGTTTACACAAAACTTTCGCTTTTTATTTTACTGAAACATAAAAATCATCAGAAATAATGAGGCACCCCTTACAAATAATCACTACATTTGCCAAAAATAGTAATCAAAACAAGGATTGTATTTTAAACATCCTTCGCTTTATCACACTAAAATTCATAAACTATTAAATTATCAACGATATGAAACACTTTTCTTTACTCAATCTTTTTTTGGTGTTTGCATTGCTATTAGGAGCTTTGCCAGCACAAGCACAAGGTAAGCGTATTTCTACCATTCGTGTAATTATTGCAGGACCTGCTTGCAGTGAAACGTCTCCGTTAAATTCGTCAGACTTTCCGAAATTTGATATTTACTTTTCAAACAGTCCTGAATTATTGAACGACTCTATTTATGTGGCAAAAGCTTTGGATTGGAGTAGAGAACCCCAATTAAGCAATGGTAAGATTGGGAAATACCAGTTAAGGTATAATACTCCTAAACGGGGTTATTATCGCAATGATGAAAATGACGATTATGGCGTATGGGCATATGATTTTATGGTTTCGGTTTCGGGTTCCATTCGAGATTTAAATCTTAACTTTGGTGATAGACTTTACTATCGCTTCTATTCTCCTCAATTTATAAACCCTATTAAAGGAAGTGTGGTGTTAGAAGATACTGAAGATTCGTATCCTACTGTGCGAATTGATGATTTATTGCGTTGCAAATGTGTAAAATTTACACCTCCCGTTGATCTTGACGGCAAAGCTATAGATGCCTTTTTTGCTCCCAATCGTAACACAGCAATAAGTGATTGGCTTAGAAGTTCTGTGAACATTGTTGAATTCTCTCAGTACTCTAACTCTAATGGATATTTGCTGTTCGCACAACCAGGCACAAAAATAGAGTACGCCATTGAGCCCCAAGGTCGCCCTGAATTGGCTATGCGTACTGGGGATTTTATTGTGGGGAATAGTGAAATTCAAACCATTGAAACTGATTATCGCAATGCTGTAAAGTGCCACCTATATGTCAACGACTCAAAAGGGAAACGATGCAATGTGACAAATGCACAAAGCATAGGAACTTTCTATTATGAACTCTATCCTGGTACATGTTTTAGGGGATATGGCTGTTTTAATAGGAATGTTGGCAAACCTGGAGATTTAGACAATGGAACCATTTGTATGTATGCCTTCCCTGGTAATTTAGGTTACCAATTATGGTATCCTACCGTAGAAACAGATGACCCTGATTTTGTGATGCCCTATAATACGTCAACAAATTATTTGATGGCAAAACTATATGTGGCAGAGAATGTAAAAGAACAGAATTTGGTGATGGGCGAAAGCAAGCCATTGAAGGTTACCACAACCTTGAAAAATGCTGCAAAGTATGTAGGACAAATTACTCCTACTTTTAGAGCTTTATACCTTTCCCCCTATTCATACAATACGGATCCTACATTTTATGAAACAGTTACGAACAGATTGGTTGAAAGTAAAACTGTGGGAAACGACTTAGTACTGACATCGCTTGTTAATAATGTAGAAGGTAAAGCAGTACAAAAGGTTGACCTCAATTTTAAATACCCTCAATATTATAACGAACAAAAAAATGACACCATTGCTACAGCACTTGCTTGTCATGGAGTGAACATTGATAGTCATACTACAGAATTACAACTAACAGAAAAGAATTTTGCATACAACATAAATAATAATCCACTCGATTTTGACAAAATAGCAACAATACGCTTTATCGTTCCTTGTAGGTATTTTAAAAATGGTGACAGTTTGTTTGTAACTAACAATAAAGGACTGGACATTGCAATTCAGCATCGTAAATATTGTGGTAATTATTCTACAGGTATACATACGCAACTTGTAAATGCGGATACAATCGTTTGTTTGCTGCCTGGTTTAGAGGATAGCTACGCTTGGTTTGCTAAAGCCCAAAATGCTTCACGTCCTACGAATGAGGCTACAATCCCTATTGCATTTGACAACAATCGCAATGCTGAAATTTATCCCAATCTTCCAGGTTTCTCTATTAAACGTATGTGGGATATTGATGGTGTTCAACTTGCGTTTGCAGACAACAGCCTAAACGAATTTATTTATAATAGAGCGTGTATATTAACAGTGGCACCAACCTGTGAGGGAGGTTCTGAAGAGAAACAAGCATATTTCGTTAATAATACCTATCCTATTGAGGAGGGTAAAAACGATTATGAAATAAAGTATCGCCAGTTAAAGTTTAGCACAGCTCAACCCGATTCGGTGTATTGCTTGCCAGGTTCCTATGCTCTTTTAAGTACTCAATTAACTTACGGAGAATGTCAGAAATACTATATATCTACGGATAGTCACTTGTGGGTTGGTGTAGGATATCCTTCTAAGGTTATTTACGATTATAATGTTCAGCCTTCAGAAAATGACATCATGGTTTATCCCAATTTTAACAAAATGTTTAAAGTAAACTTTGTATATAATGGTGAACCCTTACCTGATGGAGAGCTTATTGAAAAAGACTTTGAAATTTCATATAAATATAAAGACGAAAAAGAATCACCATCTGTATGGTGTAAATTATCAGACCTCTTATATGAAAGCGTGCCATTAGCTTCAGGACAATACACAATGTCTGGCGAAATCGGCGTAACATATCAAGATTCGACAACAGGTGATAAGAAAACAATAAACATACCTCTCAACAACTTTAAGTTCGAAGTGAAGGATGCTCCCTTAACAGTAGAACTCAACCCCGTTGCCAATGCAATAGACAATGTGAATGCTTCTCCATCTAACGTCACTGTTGTGCGTCGTTATACCATGGATGGACGCAGCATAACGATGCCGCAACGTGGTGTAAACCTCTTAAAGATGAGCGACGGCACCATTCGCAAAGTCATTGTAAAGTAATAATATAAGCCCCAATACTTTTTTCGAGAGGAAGGGAAAGGCACTAAGCCTTACCTCTCCTCTCAAAAAAAATTGATTTTCAAACAATACTAAAATTCAAAGACAATGAAAAGGTTCTTTATTTTATTAGCAGCAGTAGGCTTGTCAATCTCTGCTTTTAGCAGTTCCGTAAGCAATGCTACAGTCCTTGTGCAAAACACCCCTGCACCCAAAGTGGTTGTACCTAATGGTTATAAGCACTATACTTATGAAACTGATAAAAAAGGCGTGATTATGAATTACGACTTTATATTACCTGCAACAAATGCCGATGCCAAGGCTGCAGTAGCTCGTATGTGTACTATTTTGAACGTAAACCAACAAAAGCTTCGTAGCAATGACTTAGAATCAGTTTTTGCAGCTTCTTATAGTAATTTGCTCCAAACCTATCAAGAGAATAACGAGGGAGAGTATGACCCCGAAGAATCCGTATGCTATCACAGAGATTCTAAAATAAGACCTGTGTGTCACACGGCTAACAACACACTATTTACTTGGAGTGTTGAAGACGAGATTAACTTTGGTGGACCGCACGGAATGCCTTATGAATATAGCATGACTTTCCGTCAAGGCGAAACGCAACCTTTAGGTTTGAAGGATGTATTTAAAGTAGCTTCTCTGCCCCGTGTGTTCCAACTTATTAGTAACAAATTGCGCGTAAAGATGGCACATACACCTGCTGGATATAGCAGAAAGGCTTATCTTGAAGATGAACCCGATGAAGACACACCGATTTGGACTTACGAAAAATACAACGGAAAATTCTATCCACGTTTGGCGTTAACCCCACGCGGCATTAGCTTCACTTATCAACCTTATCAAAAAGGTTCATTTGACGAAGGTACAGTTACCGTGTTGCTCACTTGGGCAGAAGTTAAGCCATTAGTTAATCGTACTTATGTGATGCAGAAATATTAGTACATTTCTTATGTAATATAATAAAGCCAGGTATGAGAATTTGAGAAATAAGTTTCTCCTCTCATACCTGGCTTTATTTTACCATCACATCTTTTTTGAGACATAAACATCTATGAATTTATTTTATGCCTCAATAAATTGATACAGATTTTAAAGCTACTTTAAATCTCTGCCTCCTCGTCTGTATTCTTTTTACGATGCGTTTCCCAAAACGCTTGGAACTCCTTACCCTCATAGCGTTCAAAACAAGTGGCAGCGGTTTTAGCTGTGCGAAAACCAACTTCTATCACCTGCTTTAAGTCTGTAATCTCGCCCGACTCAATGCGGCGTTTAAGTTCTGCCACACGATAACGCATGATGTATTCGTGAATATCGTTATAACCTTGAGAGCGCAAGCTCTGCAAAGCCATGTGTCGGTTAAATCCTGCCAATCGGCACAGACGCTCACGATTAAAATTACAATCGAGATAAGGACTGTCATGTTGCATTACATATTCCATCATCTCGAAACGATGCAAGTTAGCCTCGTTAAAGTCGTCAACTTCCGACTGCGTAATTTCCTCGCGCGTAGGTGGTTTTTCTACCTGGCGGAAATCAGGATAAGAAATAGCCTCAACCGTTGGACGCAATATTCGGAAGAAGAGGAACATATTGACCAAGGTGAAGAGCAATATGTAAATGGTCAATAAAACGAGATTGAACTCTATGGTTATCACCACAAAGAACAAACTGACAATACCCAATGCCGCACCATACGCCATAAGGTCGCTGGGCAACTGCATGCTTCGCACCAAACGATGTGGCAAACGGAATATATTGGCAATGTAATAGCCCGAAAGCAACAAACAAAGAATGCGTAACACGACATCGCCCGATAGCCAAAAATCTACGATATCGTTGATGGTATACACATTTGCCAAATTACTACCTGCCGCAGCACCAATGCTATAGATAAATATAAGCACCAAAGCAGGCACGGCATATCCCCACATACGTCCCCACTGCAAATAACCGGGCATGCAAAGTCCCAATGGATAAATGCTTTGCAAATAAGAACAGGCAAGCAAATAAATAAGGAGCACGGGATGAAGAATTCCCAGTTGGGGAATTGCATCGTGCGTGGCTACAAAAAATAAGCCCGCGCAATACATCATACAAATGAGCAACATAATCCATGCTTGCGATAAGAACTGCACACTGCGTCGCGACAAATAGAACAACACAAGACTCATCATAAGATGCGCCGCAGCAGCAAATTCTGTGGTTATTAATATAAGTGTATGCATAAAGATTGGATATTTTGTGGCAAAGTTAATGTATTTTTGGCAAAAGGCTTAAATTTGCATGCAAAACAAAGCATTTAATATGAACAAACAACTACCTCTTGAGGATTTTTTTCGCAATTCTGAACGCACGGGCTATCAACTCTCGCCCGATGGCACATACATATCTTACATGGCGCCCTACAAGGATCGCCTCAACGTATTTGTGCGTCGCATAGGCGAAACCGACGCACAAGCCACACGCATTACACACGAAACAGAACGTAGTGTGGCTGGCTATATGTGGGCTGACAACCAACGCCTACTATTTATGAAAGACACGGCAGGCAACGAAAACTATCAACTCTATGGAGTGCGCCGTGATGGTAGCGATGAACGTGCCTATACAGCATTTGAAGGTGTGAGAACCAGTCTGATAGATGACCTTGAAGAACAACAAGGTTATGTGCTTATTGGCATGAATCAACGCAATCCTGAAGTGTTCGACCCCTACCGCCTTAACATAGAAACAGGCGAACTGACATTGTTAGCAGAAAATCCTGGCAACATTCAAGGATGGATGACCGACCACGACGGACGTCTGCGTGTGGCAACAGCCATTGTTGACGGGGTGAACACACAAATTCTTTATCGCGACACAGAAGAGGAGGATTTTCGCCCTGTGCTCACCACCAACTTCCGCGATGTAGTGAGTTTTATGGAATTTACACCCGATAACCGCGAGGTGTATGCTGCCACCAACCTAAATAGAGACAAAACGGTATTGGTGCGCATGAATCCTGCCACATGCGAGGAATTGGAACTGCTCTACGAAAACGAACATTACGACATTTCAAGTATCAGCTACTCGCGCAAACGCAAAAAATTGCTCAGTGTTTATTGCACCGGACACAAAGAACCCGTGCGCCACTTCTTTGATAAAGAAGAGGAGGCACTGCGAACTCGCATAAAAGCGCACTTTCCCGATCAACGCTATGGAATTGCTGACACCGATAAGGCTGAGCGCTACTACCTTGTGTATGTAGGTGGCGACCGTACACGCGGTGCCTATTGGTTCTATGATGCTGAAACCGACCAAGCTACGCCCATTGCGCAGTTAGCTCCTTGGATTAAACCCGAAGAGATGAATGCCATGTTGCCCGTAAGTTACCAAACTCGCGATGGATTGCACATTGAAGCTTACCTTACATTGCCCAACGGACTCACACTGCAAGAGGCTAAAAATTTACCTGTAGTGGTAAATCCACATGGAGGTCCTTGGGCACGCGACTGTTGGGGTTATTCGTCGGAAGTGCAGTTCTTAGCCAACCGTGGTTATGCTGTGTTCCAAATGAATTTCCGCGGCTCTACGGGTTATGGACGCCATTTTCTTGAAGCCAGTTACAAACAATGGGGACTAAAGATGCAGGACGACATTACGGATGGTGTAAATTGGCTCATTGAGCAAGGTATTGCTGATGCCAAACGTATTGCCATTTATGGCGGTAGCTATGGTGGTTATGCGGTTTTAGCAGGCTTAACACTCACCCCTACCCTATACGCTTGTGGTATTGACTATGTAGGTGTGAGCAATCTGTTTACCTTTATGAATACCATTCCTCCGTATTGGCGCCCCATGCTCGAAATGATGTACGAACAAGTGGGACATCCCGAAACTGACAAGGAACAATTGGAAGCCACATCTCCTGCACTCCATGCTGACAAAATATGTGTACCCTTGTTTATTGCACAAGGTGCTAACGACCCCCGTGTTAATAAAGCCGAGAGCGACCAAATGGTGAATGCACTGCGCCAACGTGGGGTTGAAGTGGAATATATGGTGAAAGACGATGAAGGACATGGATTCCATAATCAAGAAAACCGCTTCGACTTTTACCGCGCTATGGAAAGTTTCTTGAAACAACATTTGTAAAATTAGGTTCTAAGTAGGTGCCACCCTTTAATTATACATGAGCACCTGCTTAACCCAACAACACAAAATAGGTTCGATGAAATTCTGGGGATTGATCATAGGGGTACTGTTGCTATGCAATAACCTTTGGGCACAACAACCAAATACGAAGCAGACCACCGCGGAGCAAACTACGGCTGAGCAACTATTCAATAAATTTAAAGCTGCCGCCCGCTTCGACTATAATTTTCCACGCGAAAAAGTATATCTGCACCTCGACAATTCTGCATACTTTGAAGGCGACACCATTTGGTATAAAGCCTATGTAGTGCGTGCCTCCTCACTAAAGGCTACCACACTGAGCAAAGTGCTCTATGTGGAACTGCTTAATGCCGACGGACAAGAAGTGGTAACCCAAACCTTGCCCATCGACAGTCTTGGTACTGCCCAAGGTGCTTTATCGTTGGCACTGCCTGTGCATGCCGGCTACCACGAAGTGCGTGCCTACACACGCGAGATGGTAAATTGGGGCACAGAGGCTTGTTTCTCGCGCGTAATTCCTGTATTTACGGGGAAAAATCCGCAACACAAACAAGCACAGACACTCAACAACGACATTACACAACTCTCTATTCCCCAACCCGATGGTTACAATGCAGGCACATTGGGAAGTCCGCGTCCCTATGACATGAAACGACAAAGTGCCCGTTTGCTCGACTTTTATCCCGAAGGTGGAGCACGCGTTGAAGGGTGCGCACAACGCATAGCCTTTAAACTGACCGATGGACGCGGTTTGCCCGTGGATGACACCCTAAAAGTGTATGATAGCAATGGCAAACTTTGCACCACCGCTCTTGCCGAACACGAAGGTATGGGCGACTTTGTGTTGCCTCCCCATTTTAACCAAGGCTATGCAACATTGGCTTCGGCACCCACTGCCGATAAAAAATCAGTTGAAAGCAAAAAACATTATCCTCTACCCGATGCCACAGGGCAATATGCCATGCTAACAGATGTTGAGGCTGACGGACTGGTAGTGCAAGTGGCAAGCGGCAAGCACACACCCTTAGGACAACTATTGGGCTTGGCAGTGTTCAACCGCGAAAATGTGTGCTACTTCGACACACTCACCCTCGGCACTGCGCCCGAAGAACTCTTTATTGAACGCCGCGCCTTGCGTGGTGGTGTCAATCGCATAGAACTTTTCAATGCTGAGGGCATTAGTCAAGCCACACGCATGGTGTGGGTTCCCTTTGAGCATACAGATAGCATTCGTTTTGCACACATTGATGTAAAACAAAATGCTTTGGAATATGACGCTTACTCACCTGCTGTTTTATCCATTAAAGCACAAACAGCCACAGGCAAACCCTTAGCAGACTGCACCCTCTCGGTTGCCGTACGCGATGAAGCAGGCAACATCCTCTCTAATCGCGATGGGGGAATTGAGGGCTACATGCTCCTTGGCTCTGAAGTGCGTGGCTACATCCACCGCCCCGACCTCTACTTTGAACGCAACGACGCTGCACACCGACGCATGCTCGACTTGCTGCTTCGCGTACAAGGTTGGACTGCCAACACTTTTAACGTGATGTGTGGGGCTGAAAAATTTAATTTGCAACAGCCCATTGAGGAAAAACTTATTCTGCGAGGAACAATTTACAAAGACAACGAAAAACAAACTCCCTTTTCAGACATCAATTTAGATGTGCGTGCCTATGCCTACGAAAACGGAAACATTCAGCCTAGCAGCATTGAGGGACAAGCCACTACCAACCACGAAGGCAAATTTGCTTTTGAGTCGAACGTAAACTATGAAGGCGAATACCTCACACAGTTTACCATGCGTGGGGGCAATAAAAATAAAAAAAAGTGGAGCCGACTAACCATCGACCGCTGGTTCTCGCCCAAGCCTCGTCCTCTTTTTACTCCCGAATTAACTTTGAACCTCTATGATGGGTCTGACAACCAAACGCGTATCTTGCTCAATGCTCACCCCGAAGCACCGCGCACCTTTGAGTGGAAGGACACTTTGCAGAAAAACGTAATAAACATTACAAAAACTGCCGAGGTTGTGGCAAAAGCTAAGCAAAAGTACAAAGGGTTCACGGGTAACCGCTATACTTGGAAAGGGGGTGAACGTACAGGAATGAGGAAAACTACGAAGTATTATGACGTGCAAAAAGAGTACGAACGCCTTAAGGACTTAGGTCGTGGGTCAAAAATCAGTATATTCGAGTTGCTAAGTCTGTTAGACGAGAAAGTCTCATTCGACCGCTACGACTTAATGGACAATAGCAGTTTAATTGAGAGGCTCAATGCCGAAGCAAACGAATTGAATAACAATTCTCCCAACGGATCTGCTGCCAACAGCAATACAGCCAACAGCAAAGCCAACGAGCAACAAAAGAAGGAAGGAATGGAAGATGTGGCACTCAGCACGTTGAATTACAAAGGTCATGAAATGAAGGTGTATATTGACAACTCCACCTCTTTAGAACATTTGAGCGACTGCGAGTACTACAAGTCTATAGCCTTGGCGCGCGACAACAAAAGCATCGACAACATTACAGGCAAGGAATATACAGTGAGCGAAAGTCAGTTTGAGTTATATCTCTACTCGCAACCCGATTCCTACCGAATGCGCAACCGCAAGGGTGTGGAATATCGCCACATTCAAGGTTTTAGCAGCCCCACTAAGTTCTTTGCTCCCAACTACCGCAAGTTTGCCCTTCCCTCAGACAATGACACGCGTCGCACACTACATTGGGCACCACAAGTCACTACGAACTCGGACGGAGAAGCCCACATTATTCTCTTTACCAATGCCCGAAAAGATGGTACGCTCGATATCAGCGTGCGAGGCATCACTCCTGAGGGTATTCTAATAGAATGGAACTAAGGCGAATTTATCATGCAAAATTGCCATGCAGCAACAGACTAATAACTTACATTAGCCCATTGCCGCATGGCAATTTTACATATTACGATATAAATTACTTAACTTCTACGTAGCTGGCTAAGCGCTTAGCTTTATCTCTCACCTCATCAAGATTGGCATCGAGGGGAGCATTGCATACAACCACACCCATACGGCGGTTTTTACGCGTTGTAGGTTTGCCAAAAATGCGTACATCAGCATCTTCTTCACAGGTGCGTTCAAGTCCGCTATACTGTGGTTGCTCGTTACTCTCGATAGGCGAAAGAATCACAGCACTGGCACCAATGCGCATCTGCTTAACGCAAGGAATGGGCAAACCAAGCACTGCACGCAAATGGAGTTCGAATTCATTAAAGTTTTGTGTACCAGCCAAAGTCACCATACCTGTATCGTGCGGACGAGGTGAAAGCTCTGAAAAATACACGCCATTCTCATGACTCAAGAAGAACTCAACGCCCCAAATGCCTGCACCCGTCAAGGCACGAGTAACCTTCTCTGCCATACGCTCAGCCTCAGCCAAATGTTCAGGTGCTATATGGGCAGGTTGGAAACTTTCGCGATAGTCACCACCCTTCTGCACATGACCAATGGGCGGACAGAATAAGGTAGGACCGTTTTTCTGCGTAACAGTGAGCAAGGTAATTTCGCTATCAAAGTGAATAAACTCTTCAATAATAACCTCCTGAATGTCGCCACGACTACCATCCATCGCATACTCCCAAGCATGCTGCAAGTCAGCCTCAGTCTTTACAAGCGACTGCCCCTTGCCTGATGATGACATCAAAGGCTTCACAACACAGGGGAAACCAATTTCCCTTGAGTGCGACACCAACTCATCATACGACTTAGCATAAAAATATTTTGCCGTTTTTAGGCCGAGTTCTTTAGCTGCCAAATCACGAATAGCCTTACGGTTCATTGTGATGTTTACGGCACGCGCAGAAGGCACCACCTGTATACCCTCTTGCTCAAATTCATAGAGGCGCTCCGTACGGATTGCTTCAATCTCGGGCACGATAAGGTCGGGATGATGTTTTTCTACCACACGTTCCAAGGCTTCGCCATCGAGCATAGAGAAAACCTCGAATTCGTCTGCCACCTGCATGGCAGGAGCACCTGCATAGGCATCGCAAGCAATCACATGCTGACCCAAGCGTTGGGCTGCAATGGTAAATTCTTTACCCAGTTCGCCTGAGCCAAGAAGCAATATTTTTTTCATTTTTAAGGAGAAAATAAGTTGTTGTGTGAAATAGAAAAAGAAGGACAAAGCGTTTGAAACGCACGTCAAACGCTTCGCAGTTTCTTATTTTTAGGGCAAAGTTACACTTTATATGCTTATTATAATAATAAATGCGCAACAAATTTCTAAAAAATCTATACCACGAACTTACGATTCACTGTTTTGTGAAAGTGTTTTTTAAAAAGGGAGTCAGTTCACAACTTTCTTCTCAATAGCCTCGGCTATCGTGCTTGCCATAGTGCGTGCCAAATCTTCGTTGTGTGCTTCAGCATCATAAAAACGCGCAAATGCCATGACATAAGCAAGTTGTTTACTGTTAGGACTGCTTTTGTGAGGAGTAAAATGGGGCATAGGCTGTTAGGAGTTTGAATTTTTCAAAAAAGAAGGATTCAATGTTTTCAAATAAGATGTATCAAAGTGGCATAAAATGTTTGTTGTAACACATTTTTTTCAACCACCTTTTGACTTTATAACGCACTAAATCGCATTTTATTTCATTACGCTCTAAAAAAAAATACATTTTTCTCCCATTTTTTTATTATTCATTTTTCTTTTTGATTTTCAGCATATTTAGCTCACAATACTCACTTATTCAAAATAAAAAAATGCATTTTTGAACAAAAAAGTTTCGCTAAAAGTTTGGAGGTTCATAAAAAAGTAGTACCTTTGCACTCGCAAACGAGAAACAACAACACTCGCAACGCCAAATGGCGCGATAGCTCAGATGGTTAGAGCGCATGATTCATAATCATGAGGTCGACAGTTCAATCCTGTCTCGCGCTACTTCAACAGACAATTACATTTTTGTAGTTGTCTGTTTTTGTATTTATATTCTCGTTATGAATCAGAGAAGCATTTTGAAACGATGTATTGTATTGGGAAATAGTGATGTAAATACTTGTATAAGTATAATATTTCATACATTTGCAAAAAAATCATGAGAGGTATTTCATATTGTGCAATAGCTTACGCACATTCAATAGGGTTCGATACTGCTATGCAGGTTGGAACATTTAATGGTAGTCCGCTATATATTTGCAAATTTCTTCATACAAAAGAAGAACCTTGTACTGGATTTCCACAATACGTTATTGTAAAAAATAAAGAAGCTATTCCTCTTACGTTGGAAGAAACAATGATTATTTTAAGAGCAAAACGTAAAATGTAATTTTTATTATTATCTTTGCAACAAAATTGGAAAAGGTGATATGATTCCTAATGTCGATATATTGAGCGACGCTGGACATATCACCTTCATTTTTTTACTTTAACCGAATATTATAAGGTATTTCGATTTCATTTTTATACACTTCTGTTTTGCAGAGCACTACTTTGCTTCGCCAAGTTAGGCGGCACCTCAGCAGAACAAAGCAAAAAAATATACTTTTTTGCTTTGCTCTGCGTTCGGTTTGCACTAACTTTGCACAATAATTATATCATCACACTAAAATGACCATCATTAAGAAACTCGACTTGTACATACTCAAAAAGTTCCTGCTTATATTTGCAGGAGCGTTCTTTGTGGTACTCTTCGTTTTTATGATGCAATTTACTTGGCGATATGTAGACGAATTGATTGGTAAAGGACTTTCGCTCGACATATTGGCTAAGTTCTATTGGTACATGGCCATCACGTTGGTGCAACAAGCACTGCCATTGTCTATTCTGCTCACCTCGCTCATCACCTTTGGTAATATGGGTGAGTCGTTCGAATTGTTGGCAATGAAAGCAGCGGGCGTTCCGCTCATTCGCATTATGCGACCATTGGCACTGTTTGCCCTCTTTGCTACAGGAGCTTCGTTTTATTTTCAAAATGATGCATCGCCTAAAGCACAGATGGAACTGCGCACACTGCTATTTAGCATGAAAGAACAATCGCCTGCAGTAGAAATTCCCGAAGGCGTGTTCTATAATGGAGTGCCGAACATCAACATCTTTGTGCAACGCAAAAACACAGAGACGGGCATGCTCTATCAAACCATTATCTATAAAACCGATCAAGGATTTGACCACGCTCAAATTGTATTGGCTGACTCTGCACGATTAGAGATTACACGTGATAAACTACACCTGAAACTCGATTTGTGGAACGGCGAACAATTTGAAAGTTTAGAGTCTACAGGCAGTAATAACATGATGGGCAATGGGGCACACGAACCCTTCGACCGCGAAACCTTCTTATACAAGACGTTGCTGATTGATTTTGACAGCAACTTTAACTTAATGGATAAGAATATGCTTGCGGGCATGCCGTCTGCCAAAAATATGCGACAGATTGAGCAAAGTGTTGACTCTATGAATGCTGAACTCGACTCTGTGGGCAGACAATCATATAAAGAGGCAAGCGCCATCTATTACAAACGTCCACGATTGGAGGCAAAAGATAGCATTGCACTGCTAAAAATGTGGCAAGCACATGCAGCAAAAAAAACGCTCAACTTCGATACACTTACCTCAAAAGTTGGTGCCACACGCATGCAAATGGCTAAGCAACAGGCATTAGGCAATGCCAGAAGCATTGTTTCGGACCTCGATTGGAAGGGTACAAATACCGAATTAGAAGAGCGAAACATTCGTAATCACTGGGTGGAATGGCACAATAAGTTTACCTACTCATTGGCTTGCTTACTCTTCTTCTTTATTGGTGCGCCCCTCGGAGCCATTATTCGCAAAGGCGGTTTAGGTATGCCTACAGTTATTTCGGTGGCTATCTTTATTGTGTGGTACATTATTTATACTTCGGGTATGAAGATGGCACGCGATGGTTCGGTAAATATGGTATTGGGTATGTGGATTAGCTCCATTATCATTGCCCCATTTGGCGTGTTCTTTACATACAAAGCAAATAAAGACTCTGTGGTATTTAATACCGACGCTTATCGCAGTTTCTTTAACCGCTTATTTGCCCTGCGCACACATCGCCACATATACCGCAAGGAGGTGATTATTGACGATCCACGACTCGACATATTGCCCGGTGAAATTGAGGCTTTAAAACAAAGTTGCATTCAATATGGTGAGCGCAAGAAATTGCTTTTAGCGCCGAGCTATATCAACACGTTCTTCCGCTATACTCCCGACTTGGAAGTTGAGGATATTAACGACCGAATGGAGGCTATTGTCGATGAGCTTTCGAATAGCCGTAACCGTTTGGTATTGGGAGAACTTAACCGAATGCCAATTATCTTTGTTTACCAACACACCACCCCATTCCACAGCAAAGCGCTCAACATTGCTGCTGGTGTGATATTCCCCATCGGTTTGGTGTTGTGGATACGCATTTGGCGTTTCCGTTTGCGCCTATATCGCGATATGCGAACCATCATACGCACTTGCAACCATTTGCAAACACTGATTCAAGATGGTACGCTGACCGAAGACGAGGATGCCGAAAGCACAAAGAAGGTGTTAAATGGTAACAATTGGCATACTAATAAGAAATGGTTGATTGCCCTTATCATAGCACTCGCAGTCTGCGGAGGTGGTTATTGGGGTTGGAATGCTTGGAAACAATATCGCATAAAGCGGTATATACAAGAGCACGGCGAACTCACTCCGAACACTCCGAAAGATATGGAGAACAATGCCACCATTAACTTTGAAAATGCGGGCAGTGGTCCTACTCCCATACGCCAACTAAAACTACCCGAAAAAGCCCCTGATGCAGGAGCACAATAAAGATTCTAATATTGCGGAAGCGCTTGTATCACAAAATAAAGACAAGACGCACCAATAAGAAATTCTCGCTATAAGTTGAACAATAAAAACTACGCATACATAAAAATGAGCTCATTCAAACTCGCCTCTATTGAGGAAGCTATAGAAGATTTTAAGAAAGGTCAATTCGTAATTGTGGTTGACGATGAAGACCGCGAAAACGAAGGCGACCTTATCATGGCAGCCGAATTGGTTACGCCTGAACACGTAAATTATATGTTGCGCAACGGACGTGGTGTGCTCTGCGCTCCTATTACCATTGACCGCTGCAACCAGTTGCAATTAGAACACCAAGTGCAGAGCAACACAAGTATGTTGGGCACCCCCTTTACTGTGACCATCGACCTACTCGAAGGTTGCACCACAGGTGTGAGTTGCCATGATCGTGCTGCTACGATTCGCGCTTTGGCAAACCCCGATAGCCGTCCCGAAAGTTTTGGTCGTCCTGGACATATCAATCCTCTCTACGCACAAGATCGTGGTGTATTGGCACGTGCTGGACACACTGAAGCTGCCGTTGACTTGGCACGATTAGCAGGCATGCAACCCGCAGCTTGCCTTATCGAGATTTTGAACGAAGATGGCACAATGGCACGTATGCCACAGTTGCAAGAATTTGCCGAACGCGAAGGTTTACACATCATTACCATCAAGGACTTAATTGCCTATCGCTTAAAAACCGAATGCTTGGTTGAACAGGGCGAAGAAGTAGATATGCCCACTGAATATGGTCACTTCCGCCTTATTCCTTTCCGCCAAAAGAGTAATGGACTTGAACACATTGCCTTGATAAAGGGCGAATGGACAGAAGATGAATCGGTATTAGTACGTGTACATTCTTCGTGCATGACAGGCGACATCTTTGGTTCAGAGCGCTGCGATTGTGGCGAACAGTTACACAAAGCCATGCGCATGATTGAGGACGAAGGTAAGGGTGTTGTGCTCTACTTGAATCAAGAAGGTCGTGGCATCGGCTTAATGGCTAAGATTGCGGCATACAAATTGCAAGAAGAAGGCTATGACACCGTAGATGCTAACGTACACTTAGGTTACGACCCCGACGAACGCGACTATGGTGTGGGCGCACAGATTTTGGGCATGCTCAATGTTCACAAGATGCGTTTGCTCACCAACAATCCCGTGAAGCGTGTAGGTTTAGAGGCTTATGGCTTGGAAATCGTAGAGAATGTGCCCATCGAGATCACACCTAATAAGTATAACAAGCGTTACCTTGAAACCAAAAAGGAACGCATGGGACATACATTACACCTTTAACAATGGGTGTCATCATCTAACCCCTAAAAAATAACGATTATGGAACAGAACATTTATGGCTACAACCCAAATGCTACCGACCGTGTACAAACATCTACACTCGGTTTCTCAGCATTGATGACTAAAGTATACGTATGGATGACGTTGGCACTTGTTACCACAGGGCTCACTTCATTCTATGTGGCAAACAATGAAAGCTTGTTATTTAGCATTGTCAGCAACCAAGGCATCTTTTGGGGATTGGCTATTGCAGAATTAGCTTTGGTGTGGATTCTTTCTGCCAATGTCATGCGCATGTCGTTTCCCCTGGCAGGACTGATGTTTCTTGCCTATTCCATATTGAATGGCGTAACCTTCTCTGTGTTGTTCTTGGCATACACCGCCGAGAGCCTTACCACCACATTTATGGTAACAGCAGGCACCTTTGGCGCTATGTCGTTGGTTGGTTTGTTTATCAAGAAGGATCTTTCGCGCATCGGTCGTTTCCTTTTCATGGCGCTCATAGGCTTAATTATTGGCACACTTGTCAATATCTTTGTAGCAAGTAGCGCTTTAGAATGGGCATTAACCTATGCAGGCATTGCCATTTTCTGCGGACTCACCGCATACGACACACAGAAGATGAAAGAAATTTTGCAGCAAAACGAACAAGCAGGCGACACAAACCTGCTTAAGATTGCTTTGCTCTGCAGTCTTTCACTTTATCTCGACTTTATAAACTTGTTCATCTATTTGCTCCGCATCTTCGGAGATCGCAAATAAAACAATAATTGAGGGTTAAGGGTTTGCCTTTGGTAAATCCTTAGCCCTCAGTTGCTATAATAACCACTAACATTACATTAAAATGCTTTCAACACTCGTAAACCGTTTGGCTCCATCAGCCACTCTTGCCATGTCGCAAAAGAGCGCAGAACTCAAAGCGCAGGGCGTTGACATTATCAACCTTTCAGTGGGCGAACCCGACTTCAACACTCCCGACCATATTAAGGAGGCAGCTAAAAAGGCTGTCGACGAAAACTACTCTCGCTACTCGCCCGTAGCAGGATACCCCGCTTTGCGCAAAGCTATCTGCGCTAAATTAAAGAATGAAAACGGACTCGACTACCTCCCCGAAGAGATTGTTTGCTCTAACGGTGCTAAGCAGTGCGTGTGCAATGCGGTAATGGCACTTGTTTCTCCGGGTGAAGAAGTCATTATCCCTGCCCCTTATTGGGTAAGCTACCCGCAAATGGTATTGATGGCTGATGGTAAACCCGTGTTTGTAGAAGCCAAGATTGAACAAGACTTCAAGATTACGCCTGAGCAACTTGAAGCAGCCATCACTCCTAAAACACGTGCCATTATTCTTTGCTCACCGAGCAACCCTACAGGTTCTGTATATAGCAAGGAAGAACTCGAGGCTTTGGCAGTAGTATTGCGTAAGCACGAAGGTGTATATATTATTAGCGACGAAATCTACGAACACATCAACTATGTAGGTGCCCACGCTTCTATCGCAGCTTGCGAAGGTTTGAAGGATCGTACCATCGTTATCAATGGTGTGTCTAAGGCTTATGCCATGACTGGTTGGCGCATTGGTTTCTTGGCAGCTCCCCTCGCTATTGCCAAGGCTTGCAGCAAGCTTCAGGGTCAATATACCAGTGGTCCTTGTTCAGTAAGTCAGGTAGCAGCTACCGAGGCTTTTGCAGGTCCACAGGAATGTGTTGAAGAGATGCGTCAAGCTTTTGAACGTCGCAAAAATCTGATTGTGAAGTTGGCAAAGGAAGTTCCGGGCTTCGAAGTAAACGACCCTCATGGTGCCTTCTACCTCTTCCCCAAGTGTAGCTATTACTTTGGTAAGACAGACGGTGAGCGCACCATCAACAACTCAATGGACTTTGCCATTTACTTGCTCGAAGTAGGACACGTTGCTACTGTAGGTGGCGACGCTTTCGGTTCTCCCGAATGCTTCCGCATGAGCTATGCTACAAGCGATGAAAATATCGTAGAAGCCTTGCGCAGAATTAAAGAAGCTGTAAGCAAATTAAAGTGATTTTCAAGTAATAAGTAATAGGTAATAAGCAATACAAACTATTGACAACAAACCTATTACTTCATTAAAACATGAAAGCCAAGTATGTGAGATGGGGTTATCCCAATCAACATACTTGGCTTTTTATTTGCACAAATACAAAAATCTTATTTGATACTCAAGACTCTGCTTCTTAATCCTGAAACAGCCAACTGTGCATCACGTTCAGCCTCTAACTGACTGGTACGAGCACCATAGTAGAAAGAAAGTTCTAGGAGATAATCGAGAAGCGAAATCTGACCTAATTCGAGCGAACGACGAAGCAAATGATCATTATTCATCTGCTGCATATCCTTTTGCAACGCATTAGCAGATTGTTGCAACTGTAGAGCCGAAGCATATTGCTTAGCTACTTGGGCACGCTCTTGATAAACTACATCATCCACAGTTAAACGATTAGCAGTCAATTCAGCCTCAGCCTTACGAACCTTTTTGCGCGAATTACCCCAAAGTGGCAAAGTAAAACCAAGTGAAAGTCCACTATAATTATTCTGCTTAATGTATTCGCCCTGAAAGCCCACCGTTAAAGCAGGGAGTCCCTCAGCCTTAGCCACCTTAATTTCAGCCTCACTTTGTGCCACAGCTGCCTGAGCCGTTTGCACAGCTAAAGACCCCTCTAATGCCGACTGGAAATCAGCCAAGGGAGGAAGTGCTTTACCCTCTAAAGGATAAATCGTATCCGTAAAGACAACCATTTTGCCCCCATTTAAACGCTGCAGATTCGCAAGGATTTGTTGTCGTTCGTTATTAGCACGTGCCAAATCCGCACGACTTACCGAAGCATTTAAGCGCACTTTATTTACCTCAAGTTGGTTAATATCGCCACGCTCAAACTTTTGTTGATAAAGACGTTCAATCTCCTCAGCCAAAGCTTGACGTTTAGCCAATTCACCACACAACTTGTTATAATATACCAAAGTCGTGAACTGCTCGTCCGCCTCAGTCAGCACCTGTTGCACCGCCTGACGATAGGCATTATAAGCCACCTGGTTATTAGCCTTTGCCAACATTCTGCGATGTCCTAACAACACATCCCAATCAAGGCTCTGCGTGAGCGACACATTGGTGCGGTTAGGCACCCCCTTAGGAGTTCCAACTAAATAGGCAACCTCTGCCTCAAGGTCGGGTAAGCTCAAATTAGAGCCATTCGCCAAAACAGAAGCTTGCATTTGTCTGTGTAGCGCCTTTAGCGTGGTGTTGTTTTGGACAATCTGCACCATCCAACTCTCCCACCCCGACTTCATAACCGACTGCGCACAAAGAAGAGGCGCAGCAGCACAAATCATATAGAGAATAACGAGTATACGTTTCATTTTTTTGTTTTAGCAGTTTTAATTGGCGCCATAATAGGCACGATAAATAGATTGAGCAAAGTACTTGTGAGCAATCCACCCAACATCACCTGCGCCATAGGACTTTGAATTTCATTACCAGGCAAGTCGCTACCCAATGCCAAGGGGATAAGTGCCAAGCCAGAGCTTAAGGCAGTCATCAATATAGGCAAAAGACGGTCGAGCGAACCACGCATAACCACCTCATTACGCGACAAACCACGTTTTGCCAATTCGTTATAACGGTCTACCAAGAGCATACCCCCACGAGTAGCCATTCCAAATAGCGAAATAAAACCAATGATGGCAGGAATACTTACCACGCCCCCTGTTAAGACGAGTGCGAAGACACCACCAATCAGCGCCAACGGTAAGTTTAAAAGCACAATCACAGCTTGATGCCACGAACGGAATTGCAAGAACAGCAGCAAGAGAATTACAATTACACTTACCACAGAAAGTCCAAGAAGCATACGCGAAGCCGAAGCCTCACTCTCAAACTGTCCGCCATATTCAATATGATATCCTTTGGGCAATTTCACTTCTTTGTCAATGGCACTACGCATATCATTCACTACCGAACGCATATCACGTCCATCAGCGTTGGCAGAAACCACCAACTTGCGTTGAGCATTTTCACGACTAATTGTGTTAGGTCCAGCGGTAGAAACTATTTCTGCCACATCGGCAAGAGGCACCAAACGACCGTCGTTTGTGTCGATAAGGAGCGACTTAATATGGTCGATACTCTGCAAGTCACTGTCTGCCACACGCACCGTTAAGTCGAAGGTCTTAGCCCTATCTTGCACCTGACTTACCACCTCGCCACCCACAGCAGCGTTCACATATTCAGCAAACTGTGGCAAGGTGATGCCGTAACGCGCCAAGAGGGTACGACGTGGACGAATTACCAACTGCGGACGCTCAATTTGTTGTTCCACATTCAAGTCTGCCACACCTTCAATATCTTTTGTAGCTTGTTGAATTTGCAATCCTATTGAATGAAGTTGCGACAAGTCGGCACCAAACACCTTGATAGCAATGCCTGCTTTAGAACCCGAAAGCATGGCATCAATGCGGTGAGAGATAGGCTGTCCTATTTCTATATTCACACCAGGCAATGCACGTAAACGCTGACGAATGTCTGCCATAACCTCAGTTTTACTGCGTTTGTCGAGCACAAAAGGCACCTCCATTTCGCTTGTATTCACACCCAAAGCATGCTCATCGAGTTCGGCACGTCCCGTTTTTCGTGCCACAGCCTTCACCTCGGGCACTTGCAACAGCAATTCCTCGGCACGCTGTCCTATTTTGTTGCTTTCATCGAGTGAAACTCCAGGCAATGTGCTCACGTTAATGGTAAACGACCCTTCGTTAAAAGGCGGAAGGAAAGAGCGTCCCAATGTAAAGAACAGTCCGATGGTCAGAACCACTAACACAGCCGTTGCACCCAATATACAACGAGAAGGTTTACCCAAAGCCCAAGCCAATGCCTGTTCATAATAACGTTTCATAGCACGCACCCACCGAGGTTCTGCATGCGATAAAGTCTGTGCCGAAGCATCCATGCCCTCAGCCATCTTCGAAGGATCTTTAAGCAAATAATAGCAAAGCACAGGCGTAAGCGTAAGCGCTACAAGCGTTGAAGCAAAGAGCGACACAATGAAACTCACACCCAACGGCGCAAGCATACGTCCTTCTAATCCACTAAGGAAAAAGAGTGGCACAAAGCTCACCACAATAATCAGCGTAGAATTGAGAATGGGCATACGCACCTCTTTCGAGGCATTAAATATAACCTCACGCTTACGCAAACGCTCTGCCAATGGCTTACAGGCATTTTGTCGCAGACGTTTAAATACGTTTTCCACATCCACAATGGCATCGTCAACCAACGAGCCAATGGCAATCGCCATACCCCCAATACTCATGGTGTTCACAGTCAGTCCCATCAGTTTTAGCACAAGCAGCGTGACGAGCAACGAAATAGGGATGGTAACCAACGATATCAACGTGGTACGTCCATTCATCAAGAAAATAAACAACACAAGCACCACAAAGATGCCCCCTTCTACCAACGATTTTTTGATATTCGAGATAGAAGAATCAATAAAATCTTGCTGACGATAGAGTTGCGTATTCACCTTCACATCAGCAGGCAAAGCACCTTTCAGTCCTGCTACAGCCGAGTCGAGTGCTTCGGTCAAGTCGAGCGTACTGGTATTGGGTTGTTTTGTCACCGTAAGCAACACGGCTGGTTTCCCCGACACCGAAGCAACGCCCATCTTCGGGCTCTTTGCCCCCATCTGCACATCAGCCACATCAGCCAACACCACAGGCATCCCCGTAGCTGTTGTTTTCACCAATGCTTGTCCCATTTCTTCTGCACTGCGTGTACTCAACACACCGCGCACAATATATTCGTTGCCACTTTCATAGTGTACACCACCCGAAGCATTTTGGTTCATTTGTCGAGTTGCATTCAGCACATCGCCCAACGATACCCCATAATGACGCATACGTTCGGGGTGAATGCGCACTTGATATTCCATCAAGTCGCCCCCCATCACCGTCACCTGTGCCACGCCTCCTGTCGAGAGCAGACGCGGTCGTATGGCCCAATCTGCCAAAGTGCGTAACGATCCAAGCGAAGTGGTGTCGGCTGTTAAACCTATAAACATCACCTCGCCCAAGATGCTCGACTGCGGACCGAGTGTGGGTTGGCTCACTCCCTGAGGGAGGGTGCTACCAATGGTTGCTAATTTTTCAGAAACTATTTGACGGTCGCGATATATATCGGTACCCCAATCAAACTCAACCCATACCACCGAGAACCCCGTGGTAGACGAAGAGCGCACACGGCGTACATCTGTGGCACCATTTACAGCAGTTTCTACAGGAAAAGTCACAAGACGTTCCACCTCCTCGGCAGCCATTCCCTTAGCTTCGGTCATAACCACCACCGTGGGAGCATTGAGGTCGGGAAACACGTCCACCTCCATCTTCCAAGCCGTCCAACATCCCACTATCATCAGCAACAAGCTAAAGAACAGAATCACCGGACGATTATGAAGTGAAAAAGATATGATTTTGTTTAACATTGAATCGAATGTTTTTTAAGGTGTTTTATAAAGATGACTTATACGCAAAATTCTAACATCGAAATTTCTAAGTCACCCATATTTAATGCGAATGTCCCTCAGGAATCACACAGGCATTGGCAGCTAACCGTACTTGCGTAGCGCCACGTGTCACCACCTTTTCGCCAGCCTTTAATCCGTTCACAATCTCCACACGGGTCCCATCAGTAGCCCCTAATAGCACCTCTTGTCTACGGAAGCAACCCGCATGTTCTTCCACATACACAAAGTGCAAACCCTGTGCTTCTGTCACAGCCTCTGCCGGCACCGCCAACACGCCACTGCGACGGGCGCCCAACAAATAAATCTGTGCAAAACTACCAGGCACAATGCCACCTTCGTTGTTAAACTCAAAAGTAACGGGCACAAAAAAGTTGTTCGTTTCCGTAGCTTGTCCCTTCGACACCAATCTACCCCCTAATTTTTGCAAACTATACACCTTGCCCCCATCGTCATAAGCCATTCTGAAGTTGGCAGACACAATGCCATTCAGTTTCGCATAAAAGCGTTCAGGCACATCCGCACGCAGTTGCACACGGCGGCTTTGTGTAACCGTAGCTAAAGGCTGTCCTGCCGATACATAATCACCTGGCTTCACCAACAAATTCTTCACATAACCACCCATTGGGGCACAGATACTACGACTCTGCGCGGCACCTCCCAAACTTTGCGTCGTAACAACCGCTGTTTGGTAGCGCTGACGTGCATCGTCTAACTCACGTTGCGAAATAATTTTCTCGGCAGCCAATTTTTCAGCACGTTCAAACGCAGTCTTTGCAGCAGCCAATTCGGTTTGCGCCACAGCAGCAGGATTTCCATCCGCCATAGGTTTACCATTTACCACAAACAGGGCTTGTCCACCTGACACCTGCATACCATCCGTCAAGGCGCTACCTGCAAACCGCACAATGCCAGCCATCGTAGCCGTTACAGTCGCCTCACTTCCAGCTGCCGGCATAATGCGTCCACTCACCTCCGTCACCTCGCTAAAGTCTGAAGGCTGAATCGCTTCAACTGCCACATTTGCAGCCTTCAGTTGCGCCTCCGTCATTTCTATTTCGTCAGCATCATGATCATGGTCATCAGCCTCGGCATGCTCATTATGGTCTTCGTGTTTTTCGTCGGCATGCTCATGGTTGTGGCATGCCCCAAAGAGTGTAACCGCACCTACGGCTACACTTATCGCTAAGTATTTGATTTTCATTTAAAAAGATTGGAATGTTTGAATAAAAGAGAAATCAAGGGGATTATAAAAGAACCACCCTATCAAAAAAATCAACATTCCATAGGCGGACCACGCCTTAAACAACGCTTCCCGCAGGAAGCCAATAAGTTGCCTTGCACAATAGGCAAGGGCAAACGCCACACGTCAAAATGAGGCAACAGAAATTCTGTGCCCCAAAAATCAGCCGATAAAAAAAGCCACGTTCCACCCTCGTCACCCACACCTTGCACCGCACGCACACCATTTTGCATCACAGACAACGTCTGCCAATAACACGCATGATGCCCATGTTCATGTCCGTGTGCGGTATGTGCATCGTTCGCCCGTCCGTCTTGATGACAAACCTCAGTCACCCAACAAGCCGCCCCACCCTCGTGATGATGATGGGGAAACAAACTGAGCAATAACAACAAGGTTACGGCTAACAGCACACCATATGTAGAACGCTTTTGTTTCAAAGTGGTGCAAAGATAAGACTTTTGTTTGGCAAACCAGTTGCATTTCAGTCCTAAACCATTTTTTATTATTATTTTTGCTTACGATTTAAGTAAATTCTACATGAGACTCTCCATCATCATCCCCGTATTTCGCACCGAAGCCACCCTACTACGCTGCGTCCACAGCATCACTCAACAACAGTTTACTGATTGGGAGATGTTGCTCATCGACGATGGTAGCGACGACAACGCTCCCCAAATGTGCGATGCGTTGGCACGCCAAGACTCGCGCATACAAGTTGTGCATCAAACCAATGCGGGTTTGGGGGCTGCACGCAACCGAGGGATGGAGTTGGCACAAGGTGAATATTGGCTTTTTGTAGACTCCGACGACTACCTCGCCCCCGACACCCTGCACCAACTTGTTGCAGTGATGGACCAACACACCGATTGGAGTTTCGCAGAATTTCCCGTCATGCGTTGGGCAGGTCATGCAACCCAAGAAAGCTTACTCACATTTCGCACACAAACCTTTACAAATGGTTGGGATTGGTGGTTCCATGCAAAAGGCTATAACCACTGTTACAGTTGGAACAAATTGTTCCGCCGCAATGCCTTCGATGGGGGCGTACGCTTCTCCAACAAAAAATTCGAAGACACCTTCATCATGCCCGCCTTGCTTGCCAACTGCCCCAAATTTGGCACAACCGATGTGGGGTTATACTATTATTGCTATAACCACACAGGCATCACTGCCACTGCTGGCACCCAACTTAGCGACTTGCTTGAGGGATATGTGCAAGCCATGAATCTCATCCATTGGCAATGCCCTCCCCACATCTCGCCTCGGGCTTTCAACGATTTCTGTGCCGAAATGCTCAATGTGCAAATCGACGTTTATGCCCGTTGTGGCAGCAGCAAACTGCTTTTGCCCACCTTCCGCGCCATGCACACTCCCAAAATGTTTTTACAACGCATCTTGGGCATGAAACGCTTTTGCAAATGGTTTAATATCGTACGCAAACTCTTAGGGGTAGTTCTAAAATTCTGATTTTAAATATCTAAAATTCTGATAGTCGCTTTGCACCCTCTCGCATGTGTCTTTTTGTCAGTTCTCTCAGTCACATAGCCCGCTATGCTCCTTCGTTCACTAACCCCAATACACACACGATAGGGCACAAATCGACTTATCAGAATTATTAGAACCACCCCTAGGTAAAAAAGTCGGCTAAACTTTTTCTCACCAAGATTCAATTTACACACAAAAGAATGAAAATCCTCTTACTCGGTGAATACAGCAATGTGCATTGGACGTTGGCAGAAGGTCTGCGCCAATTAGGGCACAAGGTTAAGGTATTGTCGAATGGCGATTTTTGGAAAAACTACCCACGCGATTATTCCTTAGTGCGCACCCCAACCCGTTTAGGCGGATTAGCCTACATGCTCCGTCTGCTTTATCTATTGCCACGCCTACGTGGCTACGACGTGGTGCAAATCATCAACCCCATGTTTTTAGAGCTCAAAGCCGCACACATCTTCCCCATATACCGCTATCTGCGACGCCACAACCGCAAAGTCATAATGGGCGCCTTTGGCATGGACTATTATTGGGTAAACACCTGCAGTAGCACCCACAGTCCGTTTCGTTATAGCGACTTCAACATTGCCCAAACCATCCGCCACAATGCCGATGCCGAAAAAGAGCGAGCCGACTGGTTGGGCACCGACAAAGAGCGCCTTAACCGTTTTATTGCCTCCGACTGCGACGCCATCATTGCCGGACTCTATGAATATTGGCGTTGTTACGAACCCATTTTTCCCGAAAAAACGCACTTCATCCCCCTACCCATCGTGTCGGGCCAACACAAACGTACGAACTTTTATAACCAAGCCCATCCGCTAAAAATATTCATTGGCATCAGCAAAGGGCGTAGCGAATATAAGGGCACCGACATCATGCTCAAGGCAGCACAAGCCCTTCAAGCTAAATATCCCCAACGCGTAGAGCTCATCATAGCCGAGGGCGTGCCGTTTGCCCAATATTGCCAAATGATGCAGCACAGCGATGTGATTCTCGACCAACTCTATGGCTACGTTCCTGGCATGAATGCCTTGCAAGCCATGGACTATGGAATTATCAGTGTGGGCGGTGGCGAACCCGAAAATTATCGCATACTCAACGAAGACTCTCTGCGCCCTATTGTCAATGTGGAGCCAAACTTCGAGAGCGTTTTCAGCCAACTCGAAGCACTTGTGTGCCACCCCGAGCGAATAGCGCCTATGCAAAAGCAAAGCATTGAATACGTAGATAAACACCATAATTATATCCATGTGGCAAAGGCGTATGAAAAGGTGTATTTAAGTGTAATGCCTCAATAGTTTTAATACTTAAGAGATTACCCCTACCCCACGGACTTCCGTTATCTCCCACAAAAAAAGTTCTGGAACCGACAAAGATTCCAGAACTTTTTTTATTGTAAGCTATTCAGCAAAAAATTAAATGCCGTAGCCGAAGGTGCTGATGTAGTTATAGAACACACCACCTACACCACAAATCAACACACCGAGGGTGCAGAGCGCAAGGGCTACACGAGTGTAACCATCGCTCTTGAATGTGGCTATCGGCGCATCGTTTGCCTTGATGTACATTGCCTTTACTATCATCAAATAGTAGTACAACGAAATCACAGTGTTTGCCAATGCTATGAATACCAACAAGGGATAACCCGCCTTGAAAGCTGCCATGAACACGAAGAACTTGCTGAAGAAACCTGCGAAGGGAGGAATACCTGCCAACGAGAAGAGGCAAAGCGTCATAAGGAATGCCAACTTCGGGTTCGACTGATAAAGTCCGTCATAATCGCTAATATTGATTTTTCCGCTGTTCTCCTCAACCGAAGTCATCACAGCAAAAGCACCTAAGTTCGACACCATGTAAACCAAGAGGTAGAACACGAGGGCTGTCATGCCCTGTGCCGTACCATCCATGAGTGCCAAAACGAGGTAACCCGCTTGCGAGATTGCCGAGAACGCCATGAAACGCTTCATGTTGTTCTGACGGATGGCAAAGAGGTTTGCAATGGTAATCGATGCCACGATGATCCAATACATAGCCGTGTTCCAGCTATAGAACAAGTCGCTCTGTGCAAACGCCTTCATCAAGATGGTCATCAACACGAAAGCAGCAGAACCCTTAGAAATTACGCTCAAATAAGCTGTAACCGAGGTAGGAGCGCCTTCGTAGGTGTCGGCAGTCCAAAGGTGGAAGGGCACCAACGAAATTTTGAAGCCCATACCGCCAATAAAGAGAATCATGCCAAAGATGCTAAGCAACGAACCATCGAGCTGCGCACCAATCTCGTTAAAGTAGAGCGTACCCGTGGCACCATAGATAAGCGAAACACCATAGAGCAAGAGCGCACTCGAGAAGAGGGCGAGGAGGATGAACTTGGCACCAGCCTCGGCACTTTCAAAACGCTTCTTGTCGAAGGCTACCAAAGCCGTTACGGGCACTGAAGCCAATTCGAGTCCGATAAAGAACATCAAGAAGTGACCGCTCGACATCATAAAGTACATACCCAACAAAGTGAAGAGCGTAAGCATGTAAAACTCACCTTGCTTCACTAAGTTCTCTTCGCGGCTTAACCACTTGTGTGCCATAAGGAACACGATGATTGTACCCACGTTGAGCACACTCTTCATGATGGTCATCATGGGCGTGTACTGATACATACCGCCAAATGCACTGGTGCTTTCGGCTCCTGCGCAAGGCAAGAGGTTGAGCACGGTGTGAATAGCGAGCAAAACAACGGGCAAAGCTGTGTTATAAACGCCTTTCCCGCTCTTTTTGTCAGGACACATAAAGAGGTCAGCGATGAACAGTATCACAATTACTGCCAACAACGAGAGCTCCTCATGCATATAGAGAAATTGAGAATAATCCATTGTGATAGATATATTTTAGATTAGAGGAAAGGATTGCAGCTTGCCACAGTGCCAGCTACTGAATGAATGTGATCAACTATCGGTGCTACGCCTGTGCTAATCATGTTGCTTACCCACAACGGTGCAAGACCCAATCCAGCTACTGCCAAGATGAGGCAAATCACGGCAAAGCGTTCGTCCCATGTGGCGTCAGTGAGTTTAAGGTGATGCTCGTTGGTGCATGTGCCATAAAGAATCTTACCCACTACACGAAGAATGTAGACAGCGGTGATTACAATTGAGCAGCAAGCTGCAATGGTGAGCACGCGGTGGAAGGTATCGACATTTTGGAACGAACCTACAAAGATGGTCATCTCGGCAATGAAGCCCGAGAAACCAGGCAGGCCCAAGTTGGCAAGACCTGCGATGATATAACCTACCGAGAGGAAGGGCATAATACGCATCAAACCATTGAGTTCGCGAATATCACGTGTGTGTGTACGTCCGTAAATCATACCGATGAGTGCAAAGAAGAGCGCTGTCATCAAACCGTGGCTCAACATCTGCAACACGGCACCCGTGCAAGCTGTTTGGTTCAACATCAAGATGGCGAAGAGCACCATACCACAGTGTGACACTGAAGAGTAGGCATTGATGTACTTCAAGTCGGTTTGTACGCAAGCCGAGAAGGCACCATAAACCACAGAGATACCTGTAAGGATAAGGAAGATCCAGCTAAGTTCGTTGGCAGCCTCAGGCATGAGGTACATGGCAATGCGGAAGCAGCCGTAACCACCCAACTTCATCAATACACCTGCGTGGAGCATTGACACTGCCGTAGGTGCCGAAGCATGACCATCGGGCGACCATGTGTGGAAGGGGAACAAAGCACCCAACACACCAAAACCAATAAAGGTAAGGGGGAACCAAATGCACTGTTGTGCAAAGGGGATGCTGTGTGCACCATTCAAGTGGTTGGCAATTTCCACGATGTTCATGGTCTGACCACCTGCACCATAGAAGATGCCGAAGATGCCACACATCAAGAATGCAGAACCACCCATCAACATGAGGGTCAACTTCATGGCAGCATATTCTTTTTTACCCGATCCCCATACACCAATCAAGAGGTACATCGGAATCAATGCTATTTCGTAGAACATGAACATTGCGAACATGTCTACCGAGATAAAGAAGCCAAACACACCGAGGCTCAACAAGGTGAACCAAAGGAAGTACTCCTTGGTGAGGGGCTTAAGTTGCCATGAGGCAAAAGTTCCGGTGAATACGATTACCGACGACAGCAACAACATAGCCACCGAAATGCCATCGACACCCACCGAATATTTGATGTGGAGCGGCTCGAACCAGTTGAACGAGGCGGTATAAAGCATCTCGTCGGTAACTCCTGCAGCACGGTCGCCAAGGAATGTCACGGTAAGATAGCCTGCCAAGATAAGCAAGAGCGAGCTACCTGTTACCATCACCGCACGTACGCCCTTCACATCTCTTGCCAGCCACAAACCGAGCAGCATGACAAGTGGAATCAATACGAATAATGATAGAAAATTCATTGTAGTTGTTTTTTTTAGTTTAAAGAGTTTAGAGTTTAAGAGTTTAGAGGTCGCCGTTCGTATCGAAATTCCTTATCGATGCATAGGAGCAATCTCTTGACTTGTCAACTCCTCAACTTTTCAACTTTCATTAAAAAGTTTAGAGATTCCTCTTAACTTTCAACTTTTAAACTTTTAAACTTATCTTATATATTACGCCAACGCAGCAATAGCCAACACAATTAACAGACCGAGCAAATATACATAAGCGTAAGCCTGTACAGAACCTCCCTGCAAGCCACGGATGCGCACGCTCAGTGCATTGGCACCCCATGCCAAGAAGTTGAAGAAGCCATCAATGATGTGGCGGTCGAACCAGGCAATAGGCTTTGAGATGTGGGCAAAGATGATGCGATGCGTAATGTATTGGTAAACCTCGTCCATGTAGAAACGCTTGTAAGCCCAACGGTGGAGCTTTCCAAACTTCTCGGCAAGCGCATCTGCCTTGGGCTGACGCTCACCCATATACATATAAGTGGCGAGGAAGATTGAAGCCACGGCTATGATGATAGACGTGCCCGCTACGTTCCAATCTAAGTGAATATCGTAAGCTTGACCATCGGCACTTACAAAGTGACCGAAGGGAATAAAACCTGCTACACAAGTCACTACTGCCAAGAACATCAAGGGGAAGGTCATGGTGAGCGGTGCCTCGTGAGGGGTATGCTCAGCATGAAGCTGCTTGTTCTCTGTGCCCCAGAAGATGCCGAAGTACAAACGGAACATGTAGAACGCTGTCATGGCAGCAATCGCTGTCATAATCCAACCCATGGCAGGCATATAAGCAAAGGCAGCTGTCAAGATTTCGTCCTTTGAGAAGAAACCTGAGAAAGGAGGAATACCCGAGATAGCCAAACAAGCAATCAAGAAGGTGATGTGCGTGATAGGCATATACTTGCGCAAGCCACCCATAGCCGACATTTCGTTGCTGTGCACTGCGTGGATGATGCAACCTGCACCCAAGAACAAGAGCGCCTTGAACATGGCGTGTGTAAACAAGTGGAACATCGAAGCCATATAGCCCAACGAACCTACATGTTCGTGACCTGTTACAAATTCGGTGCAAACACCCAACGACACCATCATAAAGGCAATTTGCGAGATGGTAGAGAAGGCAAGCACACGCTTAATGTCGCTTTGGCAGCAAGCCACGGCAGCTGCATAGAATGCGGTGAACGCACCTACCCAAGCTACGATGTGGAGTGTGCCCGGTGCATAGTCAATCCACAAGGGGAAGAGACGTGCAATCTGGAACACACCTGCTACTACCATGGTAGCAGCGTGGATAAGGGCTGACACAGGTGTAGGACCTTCCATGGCATCGGGCAACCAAATGTGCAAGGGGAACATGGCACTCTTACCTGCACCACCAATGAACATCAAGAACAAGGCGGTGGGCAACATCATGGCACCTTGAGCAAAACCTGCTTGGTTAAACTCAAATCCGAATGAATGGCAGTAGTAGCCATAAATCAGGATACCGATCAAGAAGAAGAGGTCGGCAAAACGTGTCACAATAAATGCCTTCTTGCTGGCTGCAATCGCAGCAGGCGAGGTGTAGTAGAAACCAATGAGCAGGTAAGACGAAACGCCCACCAACTCCCAGAACATATACATCTGGAAGATATTAGTAGCTACTACCAAGCCGAGCATCGACATGGTGAAGAGGCTAAGGAAGGCATAGTAACGCTGAAAACCGCGTTCACCGTGCATATAGCCAAACGAATAGATGTGTACCATCAACGACACGGTAGTGATAACAATAAGCATCATCACCGAGATTGGGTCGAGCATGATACCCATATCAAAGCTGAGTCCCTTCACAAAGAAGGGCAGCCACTGATAGTTGTAGGGCATCAGTGTGGGCAACACACCTTCAGCCGTACGGGGTGTTTGGAAGAAATACTGAAATGCGGTGTAGTAGGCCAACACAGCCACTACGCCCAACACGGCAGTACCCACCAATCCCGCTGCTTTATGGCTGAACCATTTTCCGAACACTCCCAAAAGGAGGAACGAGAAGAATGGCAGCAAAAGAATAAGAATTGTATAATTCATTGTAATTAAGAGTTTAAGAGTTTAGAGTTTAAGAGTTTAGAGGTCGCCGTTCGTATAGAGCATCCTCTTAACTTTTCA
>ERZ1026870.269-NODE-269-length-32710-cov-116.800153_pt1 | contig 32710 bp, 33 predicted proteins | sample MGYA00380165_ERZ1026870 | MGnify/ENA primary metagenome ERZ1026870 (study PRJEB33269, sample SAMEA4719801) | human gut metagenome | biome: human-associated habitat; feature: organic feature; material: feces | place: Cameroon | collected 2013-10 ...
CGCATGCACGGTTCTTGAAGGGGAAAGTGGGGGCAACCCCACGGACCTACTTGGATATAGGAGATCAGATTATGACAGAAATGAACAATAGAAGATTGCCAGTAGGCATCCAGTCCTTTGAAAAAATCAGAAAGGGTGGATATCTTTATGTTGACAAGACAGATATTATCTGGCAACTTGCCAACAGAAATAAAACGTATAATTACCTGAGCCGCCCACGCCGCTTCGGTAAGTCGATTCTCGTGGATACACTCCAGGCTTACTTCGAGGGGAAAAAGGAACTCTTCGAAGGATTGAAGGTGATGGAACTGGAGAAAGAATGGACCTGCTATCCCGTCATTCGACTCGACATGAGTTGCGGAGGTGCTACCCCAGAAGAACTCAACTCCTATCTCGATGACGCCTTCTATAAACTTGAACAGAAGTATGAAGTAGCGGTCCGCCCGGAGGCTTCCCTTGCCGTCCGCTTCCAGAACATCATCGAAACGATGTTTCAAAAGACAGGAAAACAGGCGGTTATCCTCATCGATGAGTATGATTCTCCATTGCAGCATTCCTGGAAGACTCCTCAGCATGATGCCTGCACAGCCATCTACAAGTCCGTGTTTGCCATCTTAAAAAAAGAGGACGAGCACGAGCGTTTCGTCTTCATCACGGGCATCACCAAGTTCACACAAATCTCCCTCTTCTCCGTGCTCAACAACCTGAGTAACATCAGTTTTGATGCACCCTACGCCACTATCTGCGGTATTTCGAAACAGGAAGTTGCCGAAAACTTCATACCTGAAATTGAGGCAATGGGAGAAGAAAATGGATGGACTCCGGAGGAGACTCTGAAGCAGCTCACGGCGTTTTACGACGGATATCATTTCTGCAGCGATAACATGGTAGATATATTCAATCCGTTCAGCCTCATCAATGCCCTAGAGGATAGGAAATTGAGAAATTACTGGGCCTCATCTGGAGCCACTTCCCTATTGCCAAAGTTCGTGGATGACATGGAAATGAAGATGGAATATTTTGACCACTGCTTCATCGAGGGCGATACCCTGGAGACATCGGACGTGGTGAATGGCGGAGCCGAACTTTTCCTCTACCAGTCGGGTTATCTCACCATCAAGGGTTACGACGATGGCGTTTACATCCTGGGCTTCCCTAACTTTGAAGTTCGCAAGGCATTATACCGCGTAGTGGTTCCTGCCTTGACCATGAAGTCGAATTCGGAAGTGGTTTCTGCGCAGAGCTTCCTCAGAAAAATGATGCAGGACGGCAACACCGCTGAAGCCAAGAAGGCATTGAAGGCTCTAATCGCCGATGTTCCATACAGCAACAAGAAAATGGCTAGCATGGATATGGAGGAGCGTTACCGGCTGATAATGAGCACGATATTCAGAGCCTTGGGCTTTAGGGTGGAAGTAGAAAGGATGCTGGCCACTGGCAGAATTGATATGATTGTAGAGGTTCCATCCTTCATCTACGTCCTGGAACTGAAGCTATCTAACAATGGTGGCATTTCTGCTGCCGAGAGCCAGATAAAGGAAAAGAGCTACACCGAACCATTCAAGGCCGATAAGCGCAAGGTCATCGCCCTGGCAGTGGAACTCGATGAAACAGGCAAGGGACTGATAGATTGGAAAGAAGTGGATGAGTCTTTGTAAAATACGACTCCAAACAAACATCCCGCCAGGTGTCCTACCGGATTACACATCCGGCAGGACACCTAGCGGGTTCTTTCTTTTTCTTTCGTTTTTATGCTACTTGTTAAAGTATTTCTTGCCACCCTGCTGGATAACCAAGCCCTTGGCATTCTTGCCTACCAGCATGCCAGCCATATTGAAGGTCTTGGCAGACTTCACCGCCTGGGTGCGGGCAAGCTCTGTGATGCCGGTATCAGTCTTGTCGAGCTGATAGATTACGTATTGTATATTTTTACTATTTCTAAGATATTCACTATTCTCGATATAAGTCTTACCGTTGGCACGATACACACAAAAAATATCGTTATAACTAGCGTTTGGAATGGTAATCAGTTCCTTTCCATCCTCATTCTTTACTACAAGATAAGACTCATAGTATTTATCCTGTGCATCCTTGCAAAGAATGAACTTTCCGTTTTTTATGCCTTCCGTTGATTCGTACAAGGATGAAGCTGGAGCTGGTACCTGTTTATAGGTTTTCACCAGGAACTCATACTTATCATCATTGTTAAACACATTTTGAGTAAGGTAGGGATTGGAACTCTCATTACAGTTGGTATCATAATCGTACATTTTTACATGACAGATTTTTTCCCCCGCTACGCTCTCCGAACTCTTATCGTTATCATTCTTCACCCAAGTCAAATTAGAAGTATCAATCTCTGCTGTCACCAACTGATTAGTTACCAAATGCAGTTTATTGTCAGCAGGATTATAATAAAAGTAACACTCTCTAACTTCGGGCACATCCTTATCAGCCCACCCATTAAACTCTTGCCAGTCATCATAATGGAAAGCGAATTTTCCACTGTAATCAGTAAAGAATTCTACCTTATCATTACCCATTATTTTAGCCACAGCAGCCTTGAATTCATCCATTGTCGTAATCGGAGTCTCAAAACCGTCTTCACCATATACACCATTAACCTGTCCCCAATAGTCCTCCTCACTACCTTTATTTATAACCTCCTTGGTAGTGAAGTCGGCCAAAGCTTTCATAGGCGTATAATTGATATAAAATACCTCAGGGCTGTAAGTGAAGCTTTTCTCCACATTAAAAGAGGAAGCATCATAAACCGTAAAACCTACCGTAGGTGGCAGGGCATCCCAATTATACTCTATACCGATGGTTGAGTAAGGAGTGATGACACCAGTGGTAGTCAAATTCTTTGGAATGAAACCAAATCCTTCGCCCTTCACCGTGGCCACTTCTGATACCTGTGCACTGGCAGCCAGCGCTACGACTGCGAAAGCTGAAGCAAGTAAATTTTTCTTCATAATTCTTAATAGCAGCAAGCTTGGATGTCCGGCAAACTTGAATTTAAATAAATTCACTAATTCTTTATTGCTGCAGAAGTAAAGTGTAGGCATCTTCGCCTCGACTACTTTTTATTATCCGATAATCACGGGCGACGCTTTTGCCGATGCAGCAGTCACATGGGGGCATTAAGTGCAATGAATTTCATTAAGTCATCATTAAGTCTTATGGACTCATTCTGCCCCTCTGAGTTCATTCATCCTCCAGCAGACTTCACTCCCCTCATAATGACGCTGCAAAAATACACTTTTTTTTGATAACTGCCAAATTATTCTTCTCAAAATCTTTGGAGTATCAATAATTATCTGTATCTTTGCACCGTTAGTTCCAGCAGAGCCTCTTAACAATGCTTAAATAGGCTGGGCTTTTTTCGTTTATAAACTATAGCAAAAACATAATTCTAAAAGTTACGATTATGGCAAAACAATTAATAAAGTTCATGAATGAGCGCTTGCAACGAGAAATGGATAAGCTTTGGGAATCTGGCGAAATGAGCAATGAAAAGTTGCAGAAAATGCAGTCAGAACATTTGCGCACGGCTTATAAATTAACTGACAAATGATCAATCTCCATTACCATTAAAATGCTATTTTTTCAAGCATAAATCAACCTTATCCTCGAAAAAGTGTATGATTTAACATTTGTTATCATCGAAAAAATGTATTTTTCGGGATATTCGGTGGTCCTGACAATAGAAAAGCAGTTGTTGCCTCTTACCGCAACAACTGCTTTTTCTTTTACAATATCATCAGCTATTCTACTACAATACTTACTGTATTATAACAAAAGCATCCTTCTCCTTTCTACACCTCCTTAATCTCCAGCGTCACTTCGTTGCCTCGCCACACCGCCTTCTTGATGCGCTCGTAGAGGGTGGTGAAAAGCGACTGGCTCTTCAATACATAGCCGGGGGCATGAACCTCGCCCACCAGGATGCTGCCCCTGCCCATCGTAAACGGACCGTTGCCCGGCTGAATCATCGCACATGGCAGGGAGGTGAAGGCTGAAATATCGCCAAACTCATGAGAATGACGAGCCTTGCAGCAAAGCTCACACTGGGAGGAATCCATCGGAACCAGAAACGGCATCTTGCGACGGTGATAGATGCACTTGCCAATGCACACACGATACTTACCTGCCGGAAGACAATCTGCCTCACGCTCCACGGTGCCGCATACCTTCACCAGTTCATTCTCTTCGCCAGCAACCTCTTTCACAACTTTGAGTGTGCCCATGATGGTGCCACGCTCACGCAATAAACGATTTACATAAATTTCCATATCTACCTAAATTAAATTAAAAAGCAAATTAATAAATATAAAAACATAATAAGCATAATAACAAAAAGCATAATTATCAGACACTTACGCTGCTCTGAACCTTGGCTTTCGCCTCCTCCAGCGTCATCCCTTCACTACGACGGAGCATGAGATAATACTCACTCAAATCCTTGCAACCTTCGGGCAGCTGATGGTAAACCAAACTGGGCAATGCTTTCTTCAGCTCAAAGTAAAGACTCAATCCAGCTTCGTCCTGATCAGGAAAGATGTGAAGATTTCTTCCGGCAAGAAGCCCTTGAAAACGGCGGTCGAAGAGCGTGGCACTGGGAATGGCTATGGCATGAAAGCCCAGGGTCAATGCCGTCCAGCAATCAGAGGGACCCTCGGTGATGAGCAGCGGTTCACCAGGAGGATAATCCTTCAATCGGTCTAGCCCATATATCATGCGATGACTGCCTGGTGCAAACTTGAATCGGGGAATCTCCTTCGGCTTTGCTTCATCAAGAGATACCTTATTCATATCGAATGATGATTCTGGCCTCTTCTTTCCCAGATAGCGGCTCTGCACGGAAACCAGTCTTCCCTCCTGGTCGAAATAGGGAAAGATGAGCGATGGTCCGTCAAACACTCCACGCCCCACTCTCGCCATGCATACGCTTTGCTCGGTGCTCACTATCTGGCAGACCTTCAATGCCTCCGGGCTGAGCAACCGCTCCTCGAAGAGGAATCTCCGTCCCGATTCTGATAGATGCATCTGCCGGAACATCTGCTGGTAAAACTCCACATCTACGGATGATGGGGCAACATAAGCCGAAGATGGGTGTCCATGCGAGACATGGGTTTCTGCAAAATGCGCTCTCAGGGAAGCCATTCTTCTGTCTGATGCCGTAACCGCCTTTTTCACATCTTTGCGATGAGTATCTCTGTGCTCATCGGCGATATACACATCAAAATGATCTGCCAGCCAGCGGCATGCCTCGCTGAAGCCCAGGTTCAGTCGCTCTCTCACCAGCCCGATGGTATCGGCAGAGAATCCGCAGCTATAGCAGTGGCAGGTGTTCTTCCTTACATTGAAGGCGAGACTCGGATGATGATCATCGTGGTGGATGCAGAGGGCTCGCTTGTTGCGGAGCCCCATGCCCAGAAGATCAGCCACCTGCAAGATGTCGAGCTCGCGAAGTTTCTGAATGTCAAACTTATTAATCATATCTTAAACTAACTGATATTACTTTTTTTCTTAGAACTACTGATGGCGCGTGAAGCTTTCTTGCGCAAGTTACCGGTAGCAAGTTTCTCAATCCATCCTTTGCGTTTCCAATTGCATATTACATTCTTCAATGGTGTGCGCACTCCTTTACGAGTTAAAAATTCTACCAGGAATTTACGGGAAAACTCTTGCGGCAACTCATCAAAGTAATTACAGGTCTTATAGGGGTGAGATTCAAAATCTGCATTAATCTCATCATAGATGGCTCCCCATTTACCTAACATATTGTGCAAGATACGATCGGCACAAGCCAAATATATCTGCTTCACCAGGCGGCGGATTTCCTTCTGTGTCTTTACACCCTCTACCTGATAAAGGTATTGCATAAGCGAAGCTATGCGAAAGGCACTTACACTGCTGCGTTTATAAAAGACATCAAGAGCTTTTGACATCGACTTCATTACGTCACTTCTACGAGCTTCACACCATTTCTTCACCGTAGGATCCAACCAACTCGTATCAAGCAAGCTTTCCTTACGTAAAGATTTTCCGTCTTCGCTATAACAGAGCGACATGAGTTTTTGCAAAGTAGTATCTATACTTTGCTTCTGTTCCTCTGTCAAAGGCTTGAATATCAATGGATTTTCTCCCAGCTGAGAATTCACGTTGCAAAGGATAGTACGGGTAACGCTGCCACCTTCTATGGCTGCTTTATCCATATATCGGTTTACGGCTGCAGGTGTGCCTGTATAGACATAGCACAACATCAAATCTACCACAGCCGAATAGCTGGCTTCACTCAAATAATCCTGACCGAATTCTGATCCCAGGTCATATCCAGTCTTGTTGATTTGCTTGATATCAGAAAACTGTCGCTTGCTGGCCTGCACGATAGCACCGATCTCATCGGCAAACTGGAAAAGCGTTTTCGGCGTACCAAACAGCTTCATTGGAGCATCGGCTCTCTTGATGAGCATAGAGAGCGAAAGATTCTCGTGGAGCAAGGTGATGTCAGTCTTAGGCTCCGGAGGCAATTTGCCATCTTTTTTACCTTGGCGTCGCTTCAATTCGGCATACTTCTGTTCCTCTGCCCTTTGCTCGGCATCACGCTTGATAAATGGATCCATCAGATAACGCATCAGATAACGGGCAAACGATTTTCCTGAGCTCTGATCACCACATACCAACACATGAAGAAGAATGGCAGAAAGCGAATTATCGTAAACATAATTGAGGCGGATACGAGTGGCATATACGGCAAGCATAGAACTCGCCACAGCAAGGGTGGAAAACTTGAGCTCACTGGGTGCCGTCATCATCCACTCTCTTACTCCAGCAGGATAATCCTTGTCAGGAATGAGTGGTTGAAGTTCTATGAAGTCTGAATGGGACTTAGCAGTATCCTCTTTATTACACTCGACCACTGATTGGTTTCCAGCCTGGGTCGAATCGTTTGGCTGGTGAGCAGGGCAAGTCCCCGACTTGTTCTGCTGCAAGGTGTTATTTGAATCTTGCATCATCATCAACAATTTGATTTTGATGCTGCAAAATTAGTAAAAAAGAGCATAAGCGAGGTGTTACGCAACACGACGCAACACCTCAAATTTTACAAGTAACTAACTGCTATACAAACTTTTACATAGCTTAAAAAGAAAAGAAACAAAACTATTGGCACAACAACAACACAACACACCAATAGAAGTTTAGTTACAGAGATTTTAGCAAAATGCGCAGTTCATCAGCTTCACCAGGCCACGAAGTAGGACGGCTTTCTAACTTAAATTTTCCCGCCCCACTCTTAGCCTGACTAAGAACAGAGGAATTATTTAAATCCTTAAATAAATGCTTAAACGAATCCCATACAATATTTTTGGTAGCAGGATCTAAAACCTTCAACTCATGTGCCACCAGTTTTACCATATAGCCTAGTGACCGTTTAGATTTTTTCCAAACGAGCATCGAACCATCCTTCTCACACCATCCTTTTTCTATGAGTTTTCTCCAAATGACTTGAGCTTGTTCTGTATATAATTTATCATCATGCTCTGTAAGAGGAGGCGCAATTACGATTTCATCGTCTTGCAAGACAAGACATCCTTCAGAATCAGTAAGCAAGGAGTCATCATTATTCATATAATCAAGAAGCCAGTCTTTCACTTTCAGACTATACTGCCTATAAGATTCATGATGATAGATGTCTCTCATAAACTTCATCATCATCTTGGACTGCTCACAGGCAGAGGCAAACAGGTGATTTCCAAAACGCAGATAGTGGAGATTCCCTGGACAAGCTTCATCACTCAGCTTGCCCAGACAATTATGCAACAATCCCAGAATAAGACATACATACTCTTCCACTTCACTATCAGGACACTCGCAGTTAGCCAATTCAGCCATATCGCAAAAGGCTTCCCACTGCTTATCCCATGCTTCTTTCATCTTTCTGCATACCGCCTCATTATCAGATTCGCACTTGATGCCGTCTATCCAACCCATCAGGATTTGAAAAATTTCCTCTGGGCGCAACTTCAATCTATAATCAGACCGAATATACTTTCCGCCAATGCTTTGTATCATCAGATACAAGGGATTAGCAGCATAGCGCTTTCTGACTTTATCTCTTGACTGTATGTCTAGTCTGTTCATTCTGCTTATCATTATTGATTTGATTAAGTTCAGTGATTATATTGTCAAACCACATCTTCAAGGCATGTAACTGCCTCTTATTTTCATCTCTAACTTGCTCAACAGTACCTTCAGGCTTGATAAATGCACTGCTGGACAAGCGCATGGTAAAAGGAGCAGATGCCTCTGAGGTAATCCAATCAGGATTATTATCCACCTGGGCCTTGACAACAAACCCACGCTGACAAGCTAAAGCTACCACCATACCAAGATTGTATTCAGCCCGCTCTAAATTAAGACCAGTTCCAGGAAGTGCATTAAAGAAGAAGCCACCATTACCTGCACCAATGTCATTCAACATTTTCAGGAACGAAGTGAACAAGACGGCTTTCTCTCTAGTTTGCTCATCAATACCAGTATCCGCCAACACTTTATCCAAATCAAGATGAAGTCCTGTCAGCTTACTGCCTTGCTTGATTTTTTTCTCTAAAGTGTGCCAAAACTTGTTGGAAGACGTAATCTGTCGCAAGTCAACTCTGTAACCACCATTTTTCCCAACTAGCTCATCCCAATAGTTTTCGAGTCCTTTTCTTACAGTCTCTAAATTGGCAAAACACTTTCTTTGGTGCTGGATACCTATAAGAATACCCTCTTTTTGAGGGTCTCTTGCATCTAAAACGAGTGAAAAGTCAGGATAGGTTGGGACTATTTCTTTGTCTCTGCAATCCTTCTTGTCTCTTGTCATGTTTTTCTTTTTTTCAATGGTTACATAAGCGAAGTCATCAAGAACAGCTGCTCCATAAGTAGTTGTTTTTTCTCCATTACCATCCAAAAAAGTAATATCCATCAGATGTTTCAGGATAAACCCTGCAATCATCTTAGAATCTGATTCAGAAGCAGGAACCCCTGCCATGAACGATTCTATTCTCAATCTATAAATAGTAAATTTCGGTTCATTCATTGTTAATTGCTTTTGATTGTTTATATGAAACAGCTTTGTGCTCTTTCACCCTACAAAGGTACACAAAAAATCACAAACGACAAAATATATTTGAAAAAAAGTGAAAAAGTGAAAGTGAAAAAGTGAATTTTCAATGAGAACAAAAAACACACCTTTAAAGGGTTATGTATTATTAAGGGATAAAAGAAGAAATATAGTGAAGAAAAAAGGAGTAGTACTTACGCGCGTACATTATTATATACGTGTACATTAATATATCGTATTTCTTTTCTCTTTTACATCGTACACGGAATCTCAGAAACTGGCATTTTTCTCATCTGTTCCTTGATACCTCTGTGAATTTCACCTTTTCACTTTCACTTTTTCACCTTTTCCTTTGATCCCTCTCCCCCTCCTCGCCCCTTTTCCTGCGTCGCCACGTAGCAATTACTACGTCGCCACGTAATATTTCCTGCGTCGCCACGCAGGAAACGGCAGCTCTATCGAAGGGGATTTCATGCCTCACATCACAACTGCCGGGACAAGCCGATTCAAATGCCGGGACAACTATTGCATTTCGCCCAAAAATGTTGTATCTTTGCATCGTCAATGAAAATCATTGATGGGGCTCGCTGACGAACAGGTGTATCATACCCCTGCCCAGGAAGGATGCCTCGATACAGAAACTAAATTATTCACTAAAAAAGAAAGGAAAAAAGAAATGAAAAAGGAAACTTGGAAGACGATTCTGCAAGTCATCGTCACGGTGCTCACTGCACTCTGTACTTCACTCGGAGTTACGAGTTGCATGCAGTACATGTAGAAACAGGGAAACTAAATTATTCACTAAAAAAACTATTTGAATTATGGGTATCAAAGTAAAAGCTATCGAGCGCAACGTCGCTTTTGAGAAGGGTAAGCAGAAGTGGGCATACGTTATGCAGGCAGACCTCTACGGTCAGCTTACCCAGAGTAAGGTTATCGAGGAGGCTGCCGTGCGCAGCGGACTCGCCAAGCAGGTGATCAACGCTGCCTGGGGCGCCATCGGAGCGGTAATCACCGCATGGGCCACCGAAGGTCACTCTGTGGCAGTGCCGGGTCTCGGTTCACTCCGATTCGGTCTGAACTCTACCGCCGTGGAGGATGTGAACAAGGTGAGCTCTTCGCTCATCAACCGCCGCTACATCATCTTCGTGCCAAACTCCGAAATCAAGGAGGAGCTCGCCAAGACTAGCGTCAACATCACTTGCTACGACCGAAACGGCAAGGTGGTGAAGCAGGTGACTTCTTCTGACAAGAACGACACCGATGACACCAATGGTGGTAACACTGGTGGCGGTGGTAACAGTGGTGGCGGTAGTGACAGCGGCAATACCAGCCAGGGCGGTGAAAACGCTGGCGGCAGCGGTTCGCAGGGTACGGGTTCTGAGGGAAGCGACTCTACAGACGTTACCATTTAAACTGTGAAAACTCAGATCGGGCATCAAGCCCGACCTGAGTTTGCCATGAAAGATGAGGGTGTGTCAAAAGTCCAAGAGCTACTTGTTAAAGTATTTCTTGCCACCCTGCTGGATAACCAAGCCCTTGGCATTCTTGCCTACCAGCATGCCAGCCATATTGAAGGTCTTGGCAGACTTCACCACCTGGGTGCGGGCAAGCTCTGTGATGCCGGTATCAGTCTTGTCGAGCAGATAGATAACATACTGTCCTAAACCATTGCCCTGGCTTTCATAATTACTGATAAAAGTCTTGCCGTTGGCACGATAGATGGTAAAATCATCCTTGTAACCACCATTTGGCACGGTGAACAGATCCTTTCCGTCCTCATCCTTTACTACAAGATAAGACTCATAGTACATATCCTGTACGTCCTTGGTTAGAACGATTTTTCCGTTCTCAATACCATTTATACTTATTAAGCCAGGCTGGTATGAACCCGTTGGATCTGTTGGCTTAGATACCTCTCTATAGCTCTTCACCAGATACTCATACTTATCATCATTGTTAAACACATTCTGAGAAAGATATACATCAGAACTCTCATTACAGTTTACATCATAATCATACACCTCTGTCTGATAGATACTCTCTGTAATCTTAATCTCATCACTTTTACGGCTATCATCCTCCTTCCAAGCCAAATTAGAAGTATCAACCTCTACTAGCTTCTGGCGATTCTCTACCCTATAAAGTCTATTGTCTGAAGAATTATAATAATAGAAACTCTCTCTAACTCTGACACCATCATCTCCCCATCCGTCAATGTACAACTTATCACTTAACAAACGGAAGGCGAAATTGCCACTGTCATCAGTAAAGAAATCCACAGTTTCTCCACTCAGCATCTTGGCAATAGCAGCCTTGAATTCATCCATCGTCGTAACAGGAAACAGAAAACCTTTTTCATAATCGTAGACTCCATAAACAGGTCTAAAAGATTCTTTTTCAGAACCTTTATCAAGAACCTCCTTGGTCTTGAAGTCGGCCAATGCCTTCATTGGCACACGTTTAACCTTGAACACCTTAGGCTCGTAGCTGAAAGTTTTCGCTACATTAAAGGAAGCATCATAAACTGTGAACTCTGCAGTCTGGTTATCATTGCCATGATATTCAACTCCAATGGTTGAATAAGGGGTGATGACGCCAGTGGTAGTGAGGCTCTTTGGGATAAAACCAAAACCATCGCCCTTCACCTTGGTTACTTCTGAAACCTGTGCACTGGCAGCCAAAGCCATCACTGCGAAAGCTGAAGCAAGTAATGTTCTCTTCATAATTCTTAATAGTTACAAGTCTGGATGTCCGGCAAACTTAGATTAAAATTGATTGTTCATTGTTTCCAGTTTGCTGCAGAAGCCAAGCGCAGGCATCTTTCGCCCAGCAGCTTTTCATCAGATAATTATCAGATGATCTATCCGATTTATTATCCGATCATGCCGGGCGGCGCTTTTGCCGATGCAGCAGTCACATGAGGTCATTAAGTCCTATGGGGCATTCTGCCCTCTGAGTTCATCCATCCTCCAGCAGGCTTCACTCCCCTCATAATGACGCTGCAAAAATAATCTTTTTTTTGATAACTGCCAAATTATTCTTCAGAAAATTGATGGCATCCTTCAAAAAATACGTAGAAGATTTGAAAAAACGTAGAAGAAGACTTTCGTGTCCCCCATCCCCTTTTATAGGTATATTCTTATCAATTTCTCCTTAAAAGTAGTCATTATCAGAAAAACCTTTGGCTTAATTCTGTTTTTTTCTTACCTTTGCACCTGAATTAATTAACTTGAATTATAAAAGAGGGATAAGTCCTGCAGAGGCTCCCTGCATGAATAAAAGAAATACGATATGAGGAATTTTATACACAAGAAGAAAATCGCCCTGGGCACAGGCTTCTGCAGCATCGCATGCATGATGATGCTGGGAGCTTGCGACACCGTGTTCGACGTGCACCCCTACGACGTGAGGGTGAAGGGAGATACCGACTTGAATGCCAAGAATATAAGGAAGATTGAAGAGACCGTGAAGAGCAAGGATACCATCCGGTTTGCCGTAATCAGCGACAGCCATCAATGGCTCGACGACCTGCAACTGGCGGTGAACGACATCAACCGGAGAAAAGACAGCATCGACTTCGTGATTCATTGCGGCGACATTTCAGACTTCGGTGCTACCAAGGAGATGATCTGGACTCGAGACAAGATGAAGAAACTCAAGATGCCATCGGTGGTGCTGCTGGGCAACCACGACTGTCTGGGAACCGGCAACCAGTCGTATGCGACTATCTTCGGCGACCCCGACTTCAGTTTCATCGCCGGAGGAGTGAAGTTCGTGTGCCTCAACACCAATGCCATCGAATACGACTACTCCCGTCCGGTGCCTAACTTCGACTTTATGGAGGCAGAGCGTTCTCGCGATTCGCTGAGTTTCAACCGCACCGTGGTGTGCATGCATGCGGCTCCCTATTCAGAGCAGTTTAACAACAACGTGGCTAAGGTGTTCAACTATTACATCCACCAGTTCCCTCAGCTGCAGTTCTGCCTGGATGGTCATGGTCATCACACGCAGACGGAGGATTTGTATGGCGACGGCACCCTGTTCTACATGGCTAGCAGCTGCCATTTCCATGAGTATTATCTGTTTACCATCACTCCAAAAGAATACAAGTATGAGGTTGTTAAATTTTAAGGATATGAGAGATAAGATACTGAAAATAGGATTGTTATCCTGCCTGCTGACGGCAAGCGGGATGATGGAGGCGAAGGCCGAAGACAGAATATCGGAGGGGATGATGGCTGATTCGGAAGAGAAAAAGACGGGAATGTTGGCTGATTCGGAAGATACGGATTCCCTGACTCGCTACGACAGGCGAATCCTCCGCTATCGCAGGCACTGGGATGTGCTGATGCCTACGCAGTCGGTGATTCAAACCTGCGGCAACATGGGTATCATCTCAGTGGGTATCGGCTGGGATTACGGAAAGAGGCGTCAGTGGGAAACGCATCTGCTCTTCGGCATCATCCCGAAATACGACTCGGATGCCGTGAAGTGTACGATTACGCTGAAGGAGAACTTCATTCCCTGGCGCAAGGATTGGGGCAAGGGATGGGAGTTTGAGCCACTGGAGTGCACGCTGTATCTGAACACGGTGCTGGGGCATGATTTCTGGACGAAGCAGCCTACGAAATACGAGAGCGGCTACTATCCGTTTTCAACGAGAGTTCGCCCGAACGTTGGATTTGGCGAGCGCTTCACCTATCATATCCCCAACAGCAGGCGCAAGCGTGTGAAGAGCATCACGATGTTCTATGAGTTGAGCACGAATGATATCTATTTCATGAGATTCTATCGTAACGGCAACGCCAACTTCTGGGATGTGTTCGGGCTGTCGCTTGGAGCAAAGCTTCAGATTCTCTAGAGAGGGGGATATTCTATTCCCGCCACATAAGAAAAGGTAATAACATCTTATTAATGAAGAAAAAAGAGAAGGAAAAAGATATGGAAACAGAGGAGATTATCAGCAAGTTGGAGGCGAAGGGCATCAAGCCCACCTCCAACCGGATTTTGGTGATGAAGGCCTTGGCGAGCGGAGAGAATCCGCAGAGCCTGAAGGACCTGGAGCAGAAGATGGTATCGATGGATAAGTCGAGCATCTTCCGAACCCTCACGTTATTTCTGGAGCATGATGCGGTGCATGCGTTCGAGGATGGCAGAGGGGTTTTGAACTATGAGTTGTGCGAGAAGGATGGTGCGTGTGATCATCATGATGGTCATATTCATTTTTATTGCGAATCGTGCCAACGTTCGTTTTGCATGGAGGATATTCATATCCCGAGTTTCGAGTTGCCTGAGGGGTTCTACCCCCACTCCATCTCGTTCGTCATCAAGGGGGAATGTCCTGAGTGTAGGAAGAAGCATCGCTGAAAGCAATGCTTATGAAAAAAGCTCCGAAGAAACTTGGTTTCTTCGGAGCTTTCCATATTGTACACCCTTAGGGATTCGAACCCTAGACCCACTGATTAAGAGTCAGTTGCTCTACCAACTGAGCTAAGGGTGCATTCGTGAAGCAGTTGAGGTATTTCTCAAAAGCGGTTGCAAAGGTACTGCTTTTTTCTGAAACCACCAAATTTTTCAGCCATTTTTTTTTATTTTCTATCATTTTTCTTCTTTTTCATACATTTTTAAGAGAAAAAACGTACCTTTGCACCCACTTATACATTATTAATAATATGAACGGAATATATACAATCCTGCTCCTCGTGCTGAGCAACATCTTCATGACGCTGGCATGGTATGGACATCTGAAACTGCAGCAGACGGGCGTAAGCAGCCACTGGCCCCTCATCGGAGTCATCGCATTCAGTTGGGCCATCGCCTTCTTCGAATACTGCTGTCAGGTACCTGCCAACCGAATCGGATTCATCGATAATGGCGGTCCCTTCAACCTGGTGCAGCTCAAGGTGATTCAAGAGTGCATATCGCTCATCGTCTTCGCCATCATCGCCAATATCCTCTTCCAGGGACAGGGCTTGCATTGGAACCATGCTGCGGCATTCCTCTGCCTCATCGCTGCCGTCTATTTCGTATTCATGAAATAATAAAGCTTTTGCCCTTACAGGGCGACTGGCTTGCGTCATGAATACCCAGGGCGATGCCCTGGGCTAGGAGCTTCTGCCCTTTCAGGGCGTTAACAACAAAGAAAGAAAAAAGAACAATTATAACAACATAAAAGAATAACCGACAATGGAAAAGAAATTACGTGTCGCTTCCCTCTGCGTGCAGGGAGGCTATGAACCAAAGAATGGAGAGCCGATAGAAGTGCCTATCATTCAGAGTACTACATTTAAATATGACAACTCTGAGGAGATGGCGATGCTCTTCGATCTGAAGAAGGAGGGATATTTCTATACCCGACTCCAGAACCCTACCAACGATGCCGTGGCTAAGAAAATAGCTCAGCTCGAAGGTGGCGTGGGCGCCGTTTTGACTTCTAGCGGACAGGCAGCCAACTTCTACGCCGTGTTCAACATCTGCGAGGCTGGCGACCACATCGTTACCTCTAACGAGATTTACGGCGGCACCTTCAACCTCTTCGGCGTTACCCTGAAGAAGCTGGGCATCGAGTGCACCTTCGTAAACCCTAATGCCAGCGAGGAGGAGATTCAGAAGGCTTTCCGTCCTAACACCAAGGTGGTGTTTGGCGAAACCATCAGCAACCCGGGCTGTGCGGTACTCGACATTGAAAAGTTTGCCCGCATCGCCCATAAGAACGGGGTGCCTCTCATCGTGGACAATACCTTTGCTACTCCAATCAACTGTCGTCCATTTGAATGGGGAGCCGACATCGTGACCCACTCTACCACCAAGTATATGGATGGCACCGCATCGCAGGTAGGCGGCGTAGTTGTGGATAGCGGTAATTTCGACTGGATGGCGAATGCCGAGAAATTCCCGGGTCTCTGCACTCCGGACGAGAGTTACCACGGATTGACTTACGTGAAGGCCTTCGGCAAGATGGGTTATACCACCAAGCTGGTGGCTCAGCTGATGCGCGACCTGGGTTCCATCCCAGCACCAATGAACTCGTTTATCCTCAACCTGGGTCTTCAGAGTCTGCACCTGCGCATGCGCCAGCACTGTGAGAATGCACAGAAGGTGGCTGAGTTCCTGCAGAACGACGAGCGCGTGGCTTGGGTTCACTATAGCGGACTGAAGGGAGATGAATATTATGATCTTGCCCAGAAGTATATGCCTCATGGCACCTGTGGCGTCATCGCCTTCGGATTGAAGGGCGACCGCGAGACTGCCATCAAGTTTATGGATTCACTGGATATGATCAACATCGTGACTCACGTGGCTGATGCCCGCACCTGCGTGCTCCACCCTGCGAGCCACACCCATCGCCAGCTTTCTGACGAGCAGTTGAAGGAAGCAGGCATTGCACCAGACTTGATTCGCCTCTCAGTGGGTATCGAGGATGTAGAGGATATCCTGGATGATATCAAGCAGGCGTTGGATAAAATATAATAATAAGAATAAAAGAGGGTGTGTCATAAGTCCATGACACACCCTCTTTTATTTACACCAATTTATAAATCTCACTAGGAGTCTTTCTCTTCAGCACTTCAAGCTCGAAGTCCTTGCCGGCTACGATGCCCTTGCTTCTGAGAATCTGCTCCACGGTCTTTCTTGCCAACTCGGGATGATTGTTTTCCTCGCTGAGGTGGCAGAGCCATACATGGCGGAGACCCGGAGAGGCATAATCGGCAAGCGCCTGTCCGCACGCCACATTGCTCAAGTGGCCGTTGGGACCCAGGATGCGATCCTTGAGATACTGCGGATACGGACCCTTCTGGAGCATCTCCTCACTGTGGTTCGCCTCTATCACCAGATAGTTGGAGCGACCGATGAAATCGTGCATCTCCTCGGTGATGTGGCCCACATCGGTGATGAGGCAGAACGTCACCCCCTCGCACTCCACGAAATAGCCCACGTTGTCGGTGCTGTCGTGGGGAACCCCGAACGGAGTAATCTTGAACTCGCCCACATTCAGCGGCACACTCTTCTCGATGACGTGCACATGATTGGGCGCAATTTTCTTTCGGACGCAGTAGTTGCGCTCGATACCTACATGAACTTTACGGGTTGTATATACTGGCAGATGATAGTCGGAGCTGAGGCTTCCCACCGACTTCACATGGTCGGCATGGTCGTGCGTGACGAAGATGTGGTGCACATCCTCAAATCGCAATCCATAGTTATGGAAATGCTTTTTCAGCGTTCTGATACCCACTCCAACATCTATCAGTATCGAATCCGTCTCAGTGTAAAGATAGTAACTGTTGCCGCTACTTCCACTGCCAAAGGATATAAATCTAAGCATTTTATTCGTAATTTGTAGTGCAAAGTTAACAAAAAAGATTCTTATTACAAAGTTTTTTATTATCTTTGTGCGCAAAATAAGCAAATAAATAGATATTTTAAGAAATAGAAAACATGATGAAGAAATCGATATTAGGCATGGGAATCGCCGTAGCAGCCCTAGCAACAAGTCTTTACGGGCTTACGGGATGCCAAAGTCACGAAGGCGACGATAATCAGTTGGAGGCAGATGTTGACTCGTTTGCCACCTACTACTTCAACTGGCATTTCCCGAAAACCCTGAAGTATTGCACCCGCAGTTCGGAACCCTGGCTGCGCTATGCTGCCAGCAACGTGCACAAGGCGGATGTGGAAAGGCTGAGGGCGAAAGAGGAGGATGCCACGGTGGAGATCAACGACATCACTTTCGGCGATGACGGGGTGAGTGCCACTGCCAGCATCACCGTGCACAACTTCCTTCAGATGGACAGCATCGGGCAGGAAGCCCACCTCGTGGATGAGGCGGAGTTCCAGTTGCCGATGAGTATGGAGAATAATGCTTGGAAAATCAAACTGGAGAAATTGCCTTGAAAAAGTTAGGAGTTTCTGCAAGCATCAATACTAAAAGATGCTCTGCTGAAACTCCTAACCTTTGCTATTAACTATTAACTTTAAACTATTAACTAGCTTTAGAACGGCAATCCTACCGCAAAGTGGAAAGCGAAGTCGCGACTGAGCTTTGGATGAATGATCGCCCAATGCTCATCCCCACTCTCGTAGGCTGGATTGATTGCCTTCATACCCATGTCGAAACGCAGGATGAAGTAGTCGAAATTCAATCGGATACCCATACCATACGCCGCAGCTATCTGCTTATAGAACTTGTCTATCTTAAACTGACCGTTCGGCTGGTCGGCATAGTTGCGAAGCGTCCAGATGTTACCCGCATCCACAAACAGGGCACCTTCGAACTTCCAGAAGAGCGAGGTTCGATACTCGGCATTCAGGTCGAACTTCAGGTCACCCGTCTGGTTGATGAAGTCGATGCGCCCGTCATTGCCCTTGTATCCGCCAGGTCCCAGCTCTCTTACTCCCCAACCTCTCACCGAGTTGGCTCCACCCGAGAAATATCGCTTCTCGAAAGGCAGCACGGTGCTGTTGCCGTAAGGATAAGCCACTCCCAGGTCGGCATGCAGTGCCAGGGCATTGCGGTCGTCGAAACGGATGAGGCGGGTATAGTCGAAATCAAACTTGGCATACTGTGCATAGGCGATGTTGAGAAAGGTGCGCTGCCCCTGCGCATTAATCTTGAATCCCAGTGTCTTGGAGAATCCGCTGAGCAGATTTCCGGCAGATTCCACATTGAGTCGGATGGCATCCACCCCATCGCTATACGTGAGTCCGAATCCCATCTTCATGATGAAAAGGTCTTCGTAGTTATATCGCAGGATGGCGTTTCTATTGTCCACATCATCCAGATAATCGCGCTTGAAAGTCTCTGATATCCAAGGCATATACACATAGTTGAGGTCGAGCAGGTCGAATCGCCAGGCAAGATGATGGCGAGGCTCAGTCCAGCGATAGCGCCATGCCGTGGAGAACACGCGGCGATGGAATTCCGGACGGTTCTGAAGGTCCCAGCTCACGGAGAGCTCGCTGTTGGCTGTCTGCCTCTTTCTGAAACTGCTCGAAAGGAACGGTGCCATGAATCTCGGGAACACCACCTTTCCTTCTACGGAATACTCCTGATAGTTCTGGTCCTGATAGCCCTCCAGTCCGGTGATAGCCTCGTAGGCTCCACGCAACTGGATGCTCAACTGCTCGCTACCCCTGAAGAGGTTTCTGTTGGTATAGGTGAGCGAAGCCGCCGCACCCAAGTCGCCTGCCGTATTGGTTCCTTCCGGCTGGAAGGAGATGGTAGATGGCTTGTTGGTGCTGATTTGGATATGGCAGTCGAGAAGCCGGTTCATCGTACTGTCCGATGGAATCTCCGATGTACTAACCGATGCGCTATCTATCTTATCATCAGCCACTTCACTGAATCTGATATTGGTATACTTCACAGCCTGCAATCGGGCGAAGTTATTGTAGGTTCGCTGCAGGGCAGAGGTGCTGTAGGGCTTACCCTCCTCCAGAGCAGTGGCATTGAGCAGCACACGATGGCGCAGATGGATGCGGTCGCTGTCGTTGCTCAGATAGCTGATGTTGCGAATCTCGTAACGAGGATGGTCGGTTTCGGGTGCATTGCTGTTTGCCTTATACTTCAGCAGGTTCAGGGTCACGGCAATGTCTTTCTGTCCGGCGATGGTGTCGGCAGAAAACTGTATGAAGTCTTTATTGAAACGGAAGTATCCATCGTCGAGCAGTCGATTGGCGATGCGTTTGCGCTCAGCATCCAGGGCATCCACGGTAAATCTCATACCCGGCTTGATTTTCTGGTTTTCAGGATTATCGAGCTTCAGTATCTGCTCGATATTCTTATCCTCTATATCATACTCTACCTTGCCGATATGGAATGGCTCTCCGGGATGCAACATATAGGTTACATCCACCTTCGGGGCCTTCTTCCGGCTCTTTTCGGCGATGCTATCCGTCTTCTCCACTCCATCCGTCTTTTCCTGTCCATGAATTTCGGTCTGCAGCGTTACTCCTGCATGCAGGAATCCCTGGTTCTGCATGGCAGTGAGCAGGTCGCGGCAGGAGAGCTGTGCCTGCAGGGTATCATACACCACAGGCTTCTTGCTGAACGGGTTATGGAATAGCGAGAAGAGTTTTGGCTTCTCTTTCTGGCGCACATACTGCTTGAGCGCCCCTGCATCATACGCTGCAGAGTCGCTCTTCACTTCCACCTTATTTAATATATACTCCCCTTCCTGCACGTATTTGCTGGCCGAGCAGCCTGCAAGCATCACCGGCATGGCGAGTATTGAAATCTTCTGTATTTTCACGAATCTAATCCTTTTTAAATTGCAAAGATAGTGTAAATCGAAGAAAATACAAAATATTTAGCACTTTTTATTTTGTATTGTCTGCTTTTTATGTTATCTTTGCATCCATTAATGACAATAAACGACAATAAATGATTAGCAAGAATAAGATCAAGTACATTCGTTCGCTCGAACTGAAGAAGAATAGAAACAAGGAGGGAAAGTTCGTGGCGGAAGGTTTCAAAGTGGTGGATGACCTGCTCGCCCTGCAACCTGCCGACCTCATTGTGGCCACCGGCGAATGGCTGAAGGGAAAGCATCTGGCAGCCCAGACAGAGGTGATTGAAGTGACCGAGGAGGAACTGAAGAAGGTGAGCTTCCTGCAGCATCCGCAGCAGGTGCTGGCGGTGTTTAAGCAGGATGCCGGCATCAAGCAGGATGCCGGCAACTCTCAAGAAGAGGCCAAGGAAGAGGCTGACGATAAAGAAAAGAACTTCGGCTTTTCCAATATCAACACCAGCGAGCTGAGCCTCGCCCTGGATGGCGTGCAGGACCCGGGAAATCTGGGGACCATCATCCGAATAGCCGACTGGTTTGGCATCACCCACATCTATTGCAGTCAGGACACAGCCGACGTATATAACCCGAAGGTGGTGCAGGCCACCATGGGCAGCATAGCCAGAGTGAAGGTGGAATACGGCAACCTGCTGGGACTGGTGGAGTCATTGCCTGCCGATGTACCCGTATACGGAACCCTGCTCGATGGCGACAACATCTATCAGCAGCAGCTGGAAAACCGGGGACTCATTGTGATGGGAAACGAGGGAAAAGGCATCTCACCAGCCCTTGCCAAGAAGGTGAACCGCAGACTGCTCATCCCTAACTTCCCGGAAGGAAGAGCCACTGCCGACAGTCTGAACGTGGCCATCGCCACCGCCATCACCTGCTCGGAATTCAGAAGAAACTTCTAAAAGGATAAAAAGTGATATTCAGAAATAGTAAGTAGTATAAAATCATTATAGCTATGGAAGTAAATGAATTATTTAAGCAGCGCAGCATAACTGCCTGTATGCGAGCATCCTACTATGCCATGACGGCCGACCCGAAATCGTTCGTCAAGCAAACATGGATTACTCAGGTGCCCTTCGCCATATTACTGGCTATCGTGCTCTACTTTCTCCTCCCCAACAAGTCGCTTCACGACTGGGGAGAAATGAATCCGATGGCTTCGTTCATTCTGCAAACCATCATTTACGCAGCCACCCTGATAATGGCAGTGGTATCGTTCTGGCATCTGCTGCCACGCAAGCAACTCTCTGCCAACAAAGGCGAGAAGCGAAAGAAGGGACAGTGGGTGCTCCGCATCCTTCGCCATCTGGGAGGTTTCCTCATGACCTGTTTTCTGGGCATCATGATTGTGTGCATCGCTACCTTCATCGCAGCCCTGCCATCCATCATCCTCATCATCGCCCAGCTCTACTCGCAGCTGGGAGCACTGGAAGGCGATCCACTCGGTGTGCCGGGCTATTTCACCCCACTCCTCTTTGTGGTCTTCATCATCACCTTCCTGCTCATCCTCTATGCCCTGAGCTGGCTCGGCATCTCGCTGGCCTACCAATACGGTTCGTACCAGGTGATAGATGCTGAGAGAAAGAAGCAGAAGGAAAGCGAAAAGATGGGATTGCAGCAGACGGCAACCGCAGAAATAGAAAAATATTAATCATATTAACATATTTATTTTAAAAAGAGACATGAAACAGACTAGATTACTCTTCATCGACCGCGATGGAACTCTGATTCAGGAACCAGAGGATGAGCAGATTGACAGCTTCGAGAAGTTGGTATTTACCAAGGGCGTATTCCGCAACCTCGCCTTCATTGCCCAGCACACCGACTACGAGCTGGTGATGGTGAGCAACCAGGACGGACTGGGCACCGACTCCTTCCCGGAGGATACCTTCTGGCCTGTCCACAACTTCATCATCCAGACCCTGGAGAGCGAGGGCATCCACTTTGCCAAGCAGCACATCGACCGCCACTTCCCTGAGGATAACTCACCAATGAGAAAGCCGGGCACAGGCATGCTGACCGAATACATCGATAACCCTGCCTACGATATGGCAAACAGTTATGTAATCGGCGACCGTGAAACCGATGCCCAGCTTGCCGAAAACCTGGGTTGCAAGAGTCTGATTCTCGGAAAAGACGGTATGGATTGGGACAAGATAGCCGAGATTCTCTTTGCCGGCGACCGCATCGCAGAGGTGAAGCGCACCACCAAGGAAACGGATATCTACATCAAGGTAAATCTCGATGGCTCAGGCAAATGCGATATCTCAACCGGTCTCGGTTTCTTCGACCACATGCTGGAGCAGATAGGCAAGCACGGCATGATGGACCTCACCATCCACACCAAGGGCGACCTCTATGTGGATGAACATCACACCATTGAAGATACAGGTATTGCCCTGGGCGAATGCCTGCTGCAGGCGCTGGGCGACAAGCGTGGCATCGAAAGATACGGCTACAGTCTGCCGATGGATGATTGTCTCTGTCAAGTGGCATTGGATTTCGGTGGCCGTCCATGGCTGATCTGGGATGCCGAGTTCCACAGAGAGAAGGTGGGCGAAATGCCAACCGAGATGTTCAAGCATTTCTTCAAGAGTCTGAGTGATGCGGCAAAGATGAACCTCAACATCAAGGCTGAGGGCGAAAATGAGCATCACAAGATAGAAGGCATTTTCAAGGCGCTTGCCCGCTCGCTGAAAATGGCGGTGAAGAGAGACATCTATCACTTCGAGCTTCCTAGCTCTAAGGGAATGCTGTAAAGAGTTTATAGTTAAGAGTTTATAGTTTATAGATGACTGTTGCTATAAACTATAAACTCTTAACTATAAACTATTATTAGAACTTTGTCATGAACTCCACAACAATCTTATCCTTTTCTGAAGTCTTGGCAATGCCACCCTTGCGATAGAAATACTTCTCGTAGTTGATACGGATATCCGAGATGAATGGCTTGGCAAGGCTCAGGGTTACACCGCCCGTAACACGATGACGCTTGTAATCGTTGATTTTCAAGGCACCCAGCTCTGTATCAGAACCGCCATATCGGGTACCATCGCTGTGGTCGCTCATGAAATCATATCGTGCCAATGGCGAAACCTTCCTGATGATGCTCTTAGGATTAGCCACCGGAATATCATAGCAAACGAAGCCATCGAAAGCATGCACATCGTGGAAGGCATGCTTGCTGTAATGCTTGTAAAGATACTCAGCCTCAGCAATGAAACCGCCCTTGTGGAAGGTGATACCGCCATCATACATCGTTACCGTAATATCAGATGGCTTGATCTTCTGGGTACTCAACACCAGGTTCACATTCGGAAAGAGGAACTGAGCCTTGGCAGAATAGTTGATGCCCTTGGTCCAGTAATCCTTCTGGTTGGTCAAGCCCGAACCGTTGAAGATACCGGCATTCACCACGATAGGGAAACCTACATTCCAGGTGTATCCGATTTCAGCACCCACGTCGCGCACGTTACCCACCTGCTTGGCGATGAACGAACGGTTGGCAAAGTACTGCTGATGAGGAGAACGGTGAGCATCGATGGTGAATGGCACACGCTCCTGACCGATGGTGAACTGCAGGGTCTTCCAAGGCTTGATGCGTGTATAGGCATCGAGCATCTTGATCTTACCCTCATCGCAGAGGTCGATTTCCGCCTTGTAGCTTACCTGAGGTGTTACATTGCCAGCCACGTTGATACGGGCTGTACGCACCTCGAATCGTCCCTCCCCCTCTTCGGTCTGGTACTCATACTTAGAGCGGATGGTTCCACCAATGGTCATCGACTTGGTGAATTCCTCAATGCCCTTCTCCAAAGAGCTGTTTCCTGAATTCTGGGCATTCATTCCCATCGACACCATCGTGAGTGCCATCAACAAATACGTTTTCTTCTTCATTTCTTACCTTATTATATATACACGTAAATCTAATTCTTTTTACTTTCGGCTGCAAAGTTAAGGAGAAGATGTTTCTACCGTAAAACATAAGTGTTACAAAGTTGTTACATCGCTGATTTTCAGCACCGGTAACACCATTGTAACATCCGTATCACGGTTGTAACACTATCGTCACAAACACGTAACTTGATTTTCTCCCCCGTTTGAAAATATCGCCGTACCTTTGCACCTAGAAAAAACAACATTAACATATATAATAGGATGAAGGAAAATAAGAAAGCAATCTTGGAGATTCTTAAGAAGAGTTCCAAGAAAGACGGTAAGTTTGAAAACCTGGTGCTCAATCTCGCTTTGCAGAAGATTGACAGCGACAATTTTGAATTCGATGGCGATGCAGTTTACACCAACGACAAGAAGCGCTTGGTTTATTGCATGAGCCAGGAGGCTAGCTTTGCCATTCCAGAGGGAGTGGAGATTATCGGCGAGATGGCATTCCGCGGCAAGAAGACCCTCAAGAACGTGATTATCGCCAATAGCGTAAAGGAAATTGAGCACGATGCTTTCTACGATTGTGATGAATTGGACAACGTTTATGTGCCTGCGGGCGTAAAAGTGGTTAAGAGCTACGCCTTTGCAGAGTGCGACAAGTTGAAGAAGATTACCTTTGCAGGTACTCCTAACAAGCTGAGCCGCCATGCCTTTGACGACTGCGACCAGTTGCACGACATCATCGTGCCTGTAGGCAGCAGCAAGTTCTTCCGCAAGGAACTCCACTTTATCGATGGAGACACCGACTATTTGGTTTTAGAGAAGGCTGACAAGAAGGTAGAGATTCCAGAAAAGAAGGCTGACAAGAAGGCTGAAACTTCTGGAAAGAAGACTGAAACTTCTGAAAAGAAGGCTAAGAAAGAGCCTGCAAAAGTAAAGTAACTCTAAAGATTAAACCAGGGAAATCATGACTAAAGAAGATATGATGAAGAAAGCTTATGTAGAACGCGACATCAGTTGGATGTACTTCAACCATCGCATTCTGCAGGAGGCAGAGAAAGAGTATGTGCCATTGTTGGAGCGCCTCTCTTTCCTCGGTATTTACTCCAATAACCTCGACGAGTTCTTCCGTGTCCGTGTGGCATCGCTCAACCGCATGCTCGACCAGAAACTCGACAAGGATACCGAGCAGCAGATTAAGAAATCTCTTAAAACGATCAATAAGCTCAATGAATCTTATTCGAAAGAATACACTGAAGCGGTGGATACAGTTTTCCGCGAACTTGAAGTACACAAGGTTCGCCTGCTCACCGAAGACCAGCTCAACGACGAGCAGAAGGAGTTCCTTACGCAGTTCTTCTACGACAAGCTCAATGGTTCTGTCAACCCTATCTGGCTCAACGAGATAGACGACCTCTCTACCCTGGAGGACAACCGCATCTACCTCGCCGTAGAAAAGGCTGAGGATGACAAGAAGAAGAAATATGCCGTAGTTAAGGTACCGGATAGAGTCTATGGACGCTGGGTAAAGGTACCGGCTAGCGATGGTTTCGACAACATCATGTATCTCGACGATGTAATCAGATACTGTCTGCCACTGGTATTCCTCGGTTTCAAGAAGAGCACCTACCGTGCCTTCAGTTTCAAGTTTACCAAGGATGCCGAGATGGAGATGGACAATGATGCCGACTTCGGAACCATGGAGAAGATTGCCCTGGGTGTAAACAGCCGTAAGAAGGGTGAAGCCGTGCGCGTTATCTACGACCAGGAGATGCCGAAGGAACTTCAGAAGAAGCTGCGTGAGCGATTGAACACCAAGGAGTTGGATGCTTCTCTGGCTGGCGGAAGATACCAGAACCACAAGGATCTGATGTCGTTCCCAGATTGCGGCCACAAGGAACTGAAGTACGAAAAATGGGCTCCTATCATGAAACCGGAATTCCTTTCAAACGAGAGCATCCTCGACCAGATTCGTGAGAAAGACCGTTTTATCCATGTACCCTACCATAGCTTCAACGGCTACATCCGTGTGCTCCGTGAGGCAGCTACCAAACCAGAGGTAAAGGCCATCAAGACCACCCTCTATCGTCTGGCGAAGGATTCAAAGGTGGTCAAGGCGCTCATCACCGCTGCCCGCAACGGCAAGAAGGTGACTGCCGTGGTAGAGCTTCTGGCACGTTTCGACGAGGAGAGCAACATCAAGTGGAGCAAGCGCATGCAGGAAGAGGGCGTGAACGTGATCTTCGGTGTAGAAGGACTGAAGATTCACTCCAAACTGCTCTATATCGAGTCAAAGAAGGGCAACATCGCCTGCGTAGGAACCGGAAACTTCCACGAGGGCAACGCCAAGATCTATACCGACTATCTGATGATGACCGCCCGTCCTAAGCTGGTGAACGAGGTGGCTAAGGTATTCGATTTCATCGACCGCCCATTCTCACCATTCCGCTTCAACGAGCTCCTCGTATCTCCAAACTCCATGAAGAGCCGCATCCTGCGCATGCTCGACACCGAAATCAAGAATGCCAACGAGGGCAAGGAGGCTTGGGTGAAGATGAAAATCAACCACATCACCGATACCGATATGGTAACCAAGCTCTATCAAGCTTCAAAGGCTGGCGTGAAGATAGACATCGTGATCCGCGGCAACTGTTCGCTGGTGCCAGGCATCGCCAAGCTCAGCGACAACATCCGCTGCGTGGGCATCATCGACCGCTATCTGGAGCACAGCCGCATCCTCATCTTTGCCAACGGAGGCAAGCCAAGATACTTCATCGGTTCTGCCGACTGGATGCCTAGAAACCTCATCAACCGCATCGAGGTACTCACCCCGGTATATGACGAGGATATGCAGGCAGACCTGCTCCGCACCATCTCCTACGGTATGAGAGACACGATGAACGGCAGAGTGGTAGATGGCAAGGGCGGCAACGAATTTGTGGAAGGCGAGCCATTCCGCAGTCAGGAAGAACTTTATAAAGCATATAAATAATGATGAATTTAGCATCCATTGATATCGGCTCCAACGGAGCCCGACTCCTCATCAAGCGCTTCGATCCCGAGGCAATCCGTGAGGAAGACCGCATCAAGAAACTCATGTTCATCCGCATCCCACTGCGATTGGGTAAGGATGTTTTCACCCTGGGAAAGGTTTCCAAGGAGCGTGAGAAGATGATGCTCCACATGATGAAGGGCTTCAAGCAATTCATGAAACTCAATGACGTAGAGGCATTTCGCGCCTGTGCCACATCGGCCATGCGCGATGCCGAGAACGGCAAGAAGGTGCTCAAGAAGATAGAGAAGCAAACCGGCATCAAACTCGAAATCATCAAGGGTCAGGAGGAGGCACAACTCCTCTACAACAACCTGGTAGAGAAAACAGACTCCAACGAGGGCAGCTTTGCCTACATCGACGTGGGCGGTGGTTCTACCGAAGTGAGCATCATCCACGACGGTGTGCTTGCCGAGAGCTATTCCTATAATATGGGTACCCTGAGAATGCTGAGCGGCAAGGTGACTGCCGATACAGAAAAGCTCTTCAAGGAGAACCTGACGAGATATGCCGAGCAATACGGCGACATCAAAATTATCGGTTCGGGTGGCAACATCAACAAGTTGAACAAGCTGGCACGCCACAGCAAGCAGGATGCCAAGAACCTGACGCTTGCCGAACTGAAGCGTCTCTACTCGATGATGCAACCCCTGAGCATCGAGGAGCGCGAGATTTCCTTCTCTCTGAAGGAAGACCGTGCCGACGTCATCATTCCTGCCGCTGAGATTTTCCTCAAGGCATGCGAATACCTGAAGTGTGAAAGCATCATGGTGCCCAACATCTCGCTCGCCGACTCCATCGTGGATGGACTCTATGAGAAGATGATGGCAAAAACAGAGGAATAAATCACTTCATCCACAAATAAAATAAAAGATATGTCAATATCTCAAATTTTTATGCTATCTTTGCACAGAAATGTGCGAAGGTAGCATTTTTTTTGTTTACCTTTCGCCTCTTCTTGCGTCATACACATAAAAAGGAACAAATGGAAGAAACAGAATTTGAACATATCGCCCAGGAAATGCGCCCCAGGTTGACGGCACATTGTCAACGCTATCTCTCGGCAGGAACCCTTGCCGAAGAAGCCGACGACATCGTGCAGGAAACCCTGGTGAAGCTCTGGAAGATGCGCGAAAGGCTCTCTGAATACCAGAGCATCGAGGCCTTAGGTATGACGATAGCCAGGAATCTCTGCATCGACCATCTGAGACGCAACAAAGCCCAGACTGCATCGCTGGAACAGATGAAGCATCCTGCAGAAATCTGTACGGCAACCGAGCGTACCGACCAGGCCATCATCGGCGAAGATACGCAAAGGCGACTCAACAGGGCGATGGACAGGCTTCCCAGTACGCAGAGAAGAATGCTGCTATTAAGAAGCGAGGGAAAGAGCCTCGATGAGATTGCCGAAATCTGCGGAGCCAACAAGACTAGCACCAAGACGATGATTTCTGCAGCAAGAAGATCATTGCTGAAAATGATGAAGTCATAAACTCTAAAAATGAAAGAAATGAAGAAACTAGAAGATATAACCTATCGCCACGAGCTGATAGAGCGCTACCTCGATGCTGATACCAGTGTGGAGGAAGAACAGGCATTGGCTGATTTCTATCGCCATTGCGAGGAGAAGGATTTAACGGATGAGGATCTCGACATCAGAAACCTGATGCTGGGAATGGAAAACTATACTCCAAATATTCATCAGGTGGAAGAGAAGAAGCACGAAACAAGATGGGTACGCCTCTCTGCGATACTTCTCGCTACGGCGATGCTGGCAGGACTCATCTTCCTGCTCTTCCCTATCAAGGATTATTTCTCATCCTCTTCTGAACAACAACCTGGCCTTGCCAACCTGGTTTCTACAGAGCAGGTGGTTCGCTCGCAGCCATCTTCCGAGGATGAAGACGGGAACCTGAATGCGTACGAAAAGATGGAACAAGCCGACTCCCTCTTCCTGGTTGCAACCCAGGATATCGTGACCCCGCAGGAAATGAAGTCAAACAAGATGGTACTTGCCAAAAGAAAGAATATCGCAGAAAGAAGCGAGAAACATGCAGGGAAGACTGCAGGAAATACAGCAGAGACCTCTTCTGAAACAGAAAGAAGCATTCATGAAGATTTCAATCAGATTTATGAAGTAGCCTCTGCCGCCCTGCCTTCTGCCGAGCAGCTTACCATCAACCGCCAAGGCGATAACATCGTTATCTCAACCCTGGACAACGAAGGCAACATGCAGCATTACACCATCAATATGGCAGAAACGCAAGATGGTAGTTATCAACTACTTCCATTGGCACAGTTAAACGAATGATAAAACATTTCACGCTTATGAAAAAGTATATTTTCACCATTGCATTTGCCCTGCTGGGCATAACCAGCAGTATGGCATCCAAGGCAGATACCCTGCGTATCTACACCATCGACGGCAAGCGAATCCCAAACTTCACCGGCAAGGAACTCATCGGTAAAACCATCAAGAATTACCAGGTAAACACCAACGTCCTGCCGGCACCCAAAAGAAATGTGATAGAGATTCATATCATCACCACTACCACACCTCCTGCCCCCAAGCCAGCCCCTCACTATCTGATCAAGGGCAGAGAGCAGGAACTGACTGAAGAGGAATTCAACAAGATTTCTCCCAGCAAGATCAAAGCCATCGATGTTTTGAAAGAGGGCAGCAAAGCCATTCAGGCAGGAGGTCTGAAAGAGGATGGCAGAAGCTACATCATCATTACTCTGGAGAAATAACAGATAAGACGTATCCCTTTTTCTTCAGCGACTCAATCTTAACGGTCACATCATGCTGAAGAGCATGGCGAAGATACGTCATCTGCACATTCACAGCCAGGGAGTTGGCATAGCTTACGGTACCCCACACCGCCTCCTGTATCATCTCCTTGCTTACTACATTGCCGATATTCTTCGCCAGCAGACGGAGGATGTCGGCTTGTCGGCTGGTGATGAGCACACGAGAGGAACGGGTACGAAGCTCATTGTTGTTATAGCAGAAGGTGGTTTCTCCGAAATGATACACCTCCTCTTCTATCGTCTCACTCTCATTCATAGAGAACCGCTCCTCTATTCTTGCCAGCAACTCTTCCGGATAGAAGGGTTTGGCAAGATAATCGTTTGCCTTCAGGGAGAAACCTTTCAGTCGATCGTTCTTCTCCGTACGGTCGGTGAGGAAGAAGATAAGCACCTTCGGGTCGATGGCTCTGATGCGCTCAGCCACCTCATAGCCATCCATCTCCGGCATATTGATGTCGAGCAATACCAGGTCGGGCTTCACCTCCGGGAACTGCTCCCATGCCTTCTTGCCATTGCCGGCATAAGTCACATCGTAGCCATGCTGCTGCAGGAAACTCTTCAGCAACATGGAATACTTCAAGTCATCGTCTGCAAATAATATCTTGATCATTTTTTCTGTTGTTTATAGCGTTAAACCGGATGCATCAGGAGTGCTGCGGGATGACGATTGAAATTCTGGTTCCCTTGCCCACTTCGCTCTGCATCATTTTTCTGCCCCCATGGGCCTTCACAATCATATCAACAAAACTCAAACCCAATCCGATGCCTGGCTGCATCATATCCGGGTAAGCATTGCTGCGATAGAACTTCGTCCAGACTCTCTGCTGCTCGTCGGGCGAAATTCCGATACCATTATCTGATACAGAAATCATGACTTCCTCCTTCTCGGTATCTCGGCAGGCAACATGGATATTGACGATATCGCCGGAATACTTCACCGAGTTCTCCATCAGATTACTGACCACATTCAGAAGCTGGTCTCTATCTCCCATCATCCGGTCGGAAGTGCGCTGGTAATCGAGCGAAACATTCACCTCCTTCTGTCTGTTCTTTCGATACACAGCCACCAGATTCTGCAAGGCGGCATGGATATCGAAAGAAGTTATCTGGAGCGGGATATGTTCCTCTGCCCTGATTACTTCCCGGAGTTTGGCGAGATAGGCGGTCAGGTTATCGCTCTCCTCTCTTACGGTCTCCATGATAAGGGCATTCTCATCCTTCTCATCTGTCTTTTGAGCAGAGAATACGGATACACACATCTTCAGCGTCTGCACGGGGCGCTTCAACTCGTGAATCATCGTATGCACGAAGTCGCTTCGCATCTTATCCACCTTCTTCTGCAGGAGCATCACCTTGATGAGATAAGCTATGCTCAGGAGAAGCATGATGGTAACCAGGAGACTTCCTATCATCTGCCACATCATTCCCTTCAGGATGGGCAGCATCAGCACCTGCATCCTCATCTGCATCGACTGATACTGGATAGGATTGAAAGGCACTTCCACCAACATTTCGTGATGAAACAAGGTAGGAGGCTCTACGATTCTTGTCTGCCACAGACGATGCTTTCCCGTCTTCATCTCTGCCCCGATGAAATCATTGCCCAGTTTCCTACTGATGAAACGATCAAAATGCGCTTTGTCAAAGCGGGTAAGCTGGTAAGTGATGTAAGTATTCAGGCAATCAAAAGAATTGTTGGAATCCGTCTCACGCAAATCGAAAGTATCTCTCTTCTCCATCACGTTGCCGAATCCCGGCTTGCGATACACCACTCCACCAATGATTGTATCCGTATCCAGCGGAGAGCAAACCGTAGTACAGGGACCCTTGAAGTCTGAAAAATATGCCGAGACGACATAACCGATATGTGATTTTTCTTTTACCGCCGCTCCGATATTTGTCTGATAAGTGACTATTGCCTGTTCCGCCTTTTCGGCATTTTTCTTCCCCATCTCTCCCATCGAATAGGTTACACTATTGTAGAGCCAATAGGTCTGCAAGCCTATCAGCAGGAAAGAGGAAAGGATGGCGAGCAGCCAGACTTGTTTGATTCTTCTATTCATATCATTTTTTCTTTTTTCTGTGCAAAGGTACGAAGATTTCATTATATATAATAAGGTGAAGCAAGATTATTTTGCCAGCGTAATGTTTCAGTAATGATTATTTGCGATTTTGAGCCCGAAAAGCTGTTCCTTTGCAGGCGAAAACAAAAAGCAAGGAAGAAAATGAAGAAAGAAACAGTTATATGTGCGATGCTAGCCACCGCCACCTGTGCAACAGCACAAAATGGGAAATTCCCGGCATCCGGAGTTTCCGCAGACTCAATACAGACGGAAAATGATTCGATCAAAGCTAACCAAGAAGCTGAGATCAAAGCTGATAAGGAAGCCGAGATTCAAGCCGTAACCGTAACAGGTCATCGCCCGATGTACAAGATGAGAAACGATGCCCTAGTTACCCGTGTCCGTAATACTCCTTTGGCAAAGGAGCCGACGCTGGAAGATGTATTGAAGCACATCCCCGGCATGAAACAAACCGCCGATGGAA
>ERZ1026870.272-NODE-272-length-32281-cov-6.778905_pt1 | contig 32281 bp, 20 predicted proteins | sample MGYA00380165_ERZ1026870 | MGnify/ENA primary metagenome ERZ1026870 (study PRJEB33269, sample SAMEA4719801) | human gut metagenome | biome: human-associated habitat; feature: organic feature; material: feces | place: Cameroon | collected 2013-10 ...
GCGCCCATTTTTTTTCGGGGTCAAACCCCGAAAATGGAGGCATAGGGAGCTTACAGAACATCGGCTGTTCAGCTATATATCGAAAAATTGGGCTGGTCAGCCGTTGGTTGATATTGAGACTGTTGTGAATCTGATAAGTAGCACGACAACACGCACTGGGCTCACGGTCAGATGCGACATTGACAACAACGTCTACCTGAAGGGTACAAAGATCGCAGATGAAGAATTTGATCAGATCGATCTCGAGCCTATTCCAGAGTTCGGGAACTGGAATTACATCATTCGTGGATTCAAGCAGGATGTAGTTCTTTAGGTTATTTCCTAACTATTCCTTAGGCTCAAAAAACGCAGCGAACACGGATTACTGCGTGCGCACGCAAGCAAGCACTATATTCGTTACGAGTGAGGGTTGGCATTGATTCGAGGTCTCTTCCGGAGCCTGAATTCATGCCGATCGTCCCAGATGCAAAGAGGGGCAGCATAGTCCTGCCCCTCTTCTGCAAAATTGCGAGCGAGTACCCACTTGTCAAGCTGGCAACAATCTCAGCGTCAAGCTACTGAAATCAACATTTCGCGTACTCCAACCTTTCGTCTCCCTTCTCCCGCGTCGACAATCAGCCCTGTGCACGAGGACAAAGACGCAGCGGTAAACATGGTTTTGCACCAGCGCCGCTGTTCACCAGATGTGACGACTCATCGGAACAACCTGATATGGATTAAAATTGATCGGCCTTTTGTAAACTTTTTCTTTCACCCAATCATGAACATTGTCATTCTTGCTGCCGGCATGGGCAAGCGCATGCACTCCAGGCTACCCAAAGTTCTTCAACCTCTGGCCGGACGTCCGATGCTTGACCATGTACTGGAAGCAGTCAAGAATTTCGCTGCGGTCAAGACTGTCGTGGTCGGTCATTGTGCAGAAGAGATCAAGCAACACTGCATTGATCGCCAAGACGTTCAGTTTGCTCTACAGATGCCGCAGTTGGGAACGGGGCATGCACTGATGCAGGCTCTGCCGTTACTCGATAGGAACGAAGACCACACGCTGATCTGCCTCGGAGACGTGCCGTTGCTCTCGACCGACACAGTACGCCGCATGGAGGAGAAAGCAACGACGAGTGACTTCGTGCTTCTGACCGTCAACATGGATAATCCCAGAGGATACGGCCGCATTGTCCGTAATGCTCAAGGCTGCGTAACAGCGATTGTGGAGGAAAAGGATGCCACTGACGAGGAACGTCAGATCCGCGAGGTCAATACGGGCATCATGCAGCTCCCGACGGCTCGCTTGGACGCCTGGCTTGGTGCACTTCGAAATGACAATGCTCAGAAGGAATACTACCTGACCGATCTCGTCGGCTTTGCTGCCGCCGAAGGCATTCGCATTTCTACTGTTCATCCAGACCATGCGTACGAAGTGGAGGGTGTAAATTCAAAGATTCAGCTGGCAGCATTGGAGCACACCTGGCAGCGAGTGCAGGCCGATCGTCTTTTAGTAGCCGGTGTTACGTTGCTCGATCCTGATCGCATCGATGTTCGTGGCGAATTGATCTGTGGTCGCGATGTCGAAATCGACGTAGGATGTGTTTTTGAAGGCCGCGTTGAACTGGGAGACGGCGTTCGCGTAGGGGCCTACAGCGTCATGCGTAATGTCAGGGTTGAAGAAGACGTGCAGATCTTACCTTTCTGCCATTTCGAAGATGCCGTAATCGGGAGAGATTCTCGTATCGGCCCATATTCGAGACTTCGTCCTGGTGCGGAATTGAAGGGCAACAACCACATCGGCAATTTCGTTGAAGTCAAGAAAGCCGTGATCGGTCTGAGTTCCAAGGTGAATCACCTGACCTACATTGGTGATGCTGATGTCGGCGAGCGCGTCAACATTGGAGCCGGCACCATCACATGCAACTACGACGGCGTCAACAAGTTCCGTACGGTTATTGGCGACGACGCCTTCATCGGTTCAGACACGCAACTGATCGCACCGGTCGAAGTTGGTGCAGGCGCCACCATCGGTGCAGGCACAACGCTGACCAAAGATGCACCTGCAGGTAAATTAACCCTGTCTCGCCCGCATCAAATCACAATCGAGAACTGGCAACGCCCTGTCAAAAAATGACGAAAGCCAGATGGCAACAACTGCCATCTGGCTTTCAACATGCCCTCACGCACCTCACATGGCAGGCGCAGAAAGACTGTCTGCCATGCAATTGGCAAGCTGAGCAGCAAGCTCGCCATCTTCGGCTTCCACCATAATACGAAGCAAAGGTTCCGTCCCGGACGGACGAATCAACACACGGCCGATGCCCTCCACTTCGGTACGGCATGCTTCAACCGTGTGCAAGAAAACGCGGTCATTCTGCCAGTCATAACCGTCTGTGATTCGCTTGTTGACAAGCACCTGCGGCAAGAGCGTCAAATCAGACGTCAATTCCGCAAGCGTCTTGCCGCTTCGGCGCATCGCCGAAAGCACCTGCAGGGCGCTCACAATGCCGTCGCCTGTCGTCTGGCGATCAAGAACAAGAATGTGTCCCGAACTTTCACCACCAAAAAGCCAGCCGTTTCGCTTCAATTCCTCTAGCACATAGCGGTCTCCCACCTTGGCCCGCACGAAGCCTACCCCTAATTCTCTGAATCGCCGCTCAAGCGCGTAGTTGGTCATCAGCGTTCCTACGACACCCGCCACAGAACTCGAGAGCATTCGGTCGCGTACGATAACGTAGAGAAGTTCATCGCCATTGTAGACATGCCCTTGAGCGTCTGCCATGATGAGACGGTCGGCGTCGCCGTCAAGGCTCACCGCCACATCGCAACCATGTTCAGCCGCGAGGCGCGAGAGATTTTCGGTATGCGTTGCCCCCACTCCGTCGTTGATATTGAGCCCGTCCGGAGCATTCCCAACGGCAACCACGTCTGCACCGAGCTCGAGAAAGACGTCGGGCGCGATGTGATATGCCGCTCCATTGGCACAGTCGACCAAGATGCGAAGTCCCTTTAGGTCGGCACTGAAGTCGATTGTCGACTTGCAGAACTCGATGTAGCGGCCCGCCGCATCGTCAAGACGGCGGGCTTTTCCGAGTTCTGCGGATGGCACGCAAGTTGCCCCCGCATCAAGCTCATCCTCGATTTCATGCTCGATAGCGTCGGGAAACTTCGTTCCCTCGCCCGAGAAGAACTTGATGCCGTTATCGTCGTACGGATTGTGGCTCGCAGAAATCACGACGCCCGCATCAAGACGCAGGGCTTGAGTCAAATAGGCAACGGCAGGAGTCGGAATCGGGCCGCAAAGCACGATGTCGACGCCTGCACTCGAGAATCCCGCCTGAAGGGCTGCCTCAAGCATGTAGCCTGAAACTCGGGTGTCCTTGCCGATCAGGACGGCAGCGTGCCCTGTCGGGCTCTGCCGACGGAGAACGCGCCCAACCGCCTGGCCGAGACGAAGCACGAAGTCGGGGGTTATGGGAGCCTTGCCAACTCGACCACGCACACCGTCTGTGCCAAAAAATTGTTTTTTATCCATGTTATGGCAAAAAATCAATCGTTGTTTTAAATTTGGAACTTCTTGCAACCTCGAAAGCATTTCTTAAATCATCCGATCCATGTGAAACACAACGAACCGTATCCAATACCTTTACAAGATCTCTATGCTTTTCTGAGCTTAAGAAATTATTAGAATTTAAAAAGTCTTCTCTTATTGACCTCGTTGTTCCTCGAAGCGTTAATCCCTTTTCTAAAATCGCTCTGGTATTTATTGATGGCGGTATCTCACTAACTCCCGTAAGCAGCAGAGTTGCTTTTGGAAGAGCACTATCTATCATTTCATTAATAGCATTTTGTGCCCCATTCCCGCCTACACACTCTATCAAGATATCATATTTCCTATTTGTTCTATTAAATATAGTTTCGGCGGCATTAACAAAAGTAAATTTTTCTAATTTATCCTCGTGTTTCCCAATAACCGAAACTTGCTTTTTAGGATATAAACTTTTTATCAAAAGAGTCATAAGGTAGCCAAGGCTACCATCGCCCCAAATAGCAACCTTATCAGCTTGCTCCAATGCATCGTTTATTTGACGAACACCTTGAAAACAGACACTCAATAATTCAGCGAATACAAATGATGAACTGTCTTCTTGAAAAGAAATTGGAACGATCTCTGTTTGTTTTACAGAAATCAGCTCCTGACAAAAACCATCTGCATTACTTGAACGAAAAAATGCATTTGTTTGATAATTGGAATCAATATTAGCGTCGCAACCGCATGGTAATAAAATTACAGAGGTTCCAGATTTTAGCTCAGAAGACTTTGGGGCTTTGACTATTTTCCCAATAGCCTCATGAATCAAAATCATCGGTAACTTTTTCGACAAGACTTGCGGAGGGCGCAATCCGAGATAGTACCGCAAATCTGCCGCACATACAGATAACAACGTAGGTCTGACTAAAACCTCTTCCGGGTCATAAGAAATCTCGCGAAATTCTGTACTAAAAACACCAGGGCGTATAAGTGGGAAAGTTTTTACTATCATTCAAATAGCCCTTCTCATACCGACTGTTTCAAAATAGAGTTAGCAACATTTAAGTCAAACATTGTTGTTATTTTCATATTTGAAACATCACCTTTCACTAAGGCAACATTGACATCGTTATCCGATAAAATTCGAGCAGCATCAGTAACTTTTTCCAGATATCCGGGTTCTAAGTGTTTATAAATTTCCACAAACTGTTCAATATAGAAAGTTTGAGGAGTTTGACCAAGATACATTTCTTCCCTAGCAGGAACATCAAAAATTGTTGTTTTATTCTTTGAATTAACAATTGTGTCTGGAGAAGAAATAACTGTATCAGCCGCTCCGTATTTTTTGCACATCTCAATATTATCTTTGATCATGCGAGTCGTAACAAAGGGTCTCGCAACATCATGCGAAACTGCTATATGTGATCCATCAATATCAAAATGTTCTTTTAGCCATATTAACCCATTATATAAAGATTCTTGTCGTGTCTTCCCGCCAACACAAAGAGAAACGTTTGAAAAGTCCAATTTTTGAATAATTTCGTAAGACTGCTCATACCAATTCTCAGGGACAACCACAACTGTGTGAACAATATCTTCGCTAAGAGCGAACTTTTCAACAGTATGCTCAAGAAGAGTACGACTACCCAATTTTAAAAATTGTTTAGGTACAGGTAATCCAAGTCTAGTCCCCATCCCCCCAGCTAAAAGTACACCATAAACCATTTTTTACTCCTATAATAAACTTTTAATAAAACTTACGATGCGTTGTGTTGAATGACCATCACAACTATTCATAAAACGTTCACGGATATGTTTGCAATTGTTGTTGTTATTTTTTGCGATCTTTTCTACAAGATCATCCAAATCTTTATCTGCATATGCTGGATAGTCAATCAAAGGATTAAAATACACCCCTCTTTCATTTTCGTAATCCTCAATATCTTTAATATACCAAAATATCCTTCCATTAAATAGTGAGAAATCAAAAAATATTGATGAATAATCAGTCACTAAAACAGATATCCTACCTAGACAATCTGTCAAATCACGATCAGACCAATTCAACTCCGAATCTATAGATAACTGATTCGCAACTGATGGATGTAACCGAACAACAAGATCATAATCATATTTTCTCAATTTCTTCTTGAAATCAAGAATCACTTGTTCGGCCCAAGCTACAGTACGCTGTTTGTCACAAGTACGAAATGTAGGTGCAAACAACACCAATTTATTATTTTTACGCTTTTTACAACATTTAAAATACAAATCAGTTCGTATCATTCCTAATGGTAAAATTTTTTCATAAGGAATATGGAACGCATTGGCGTAGATGTACTTTAAATTATTAGATGTAATAATCATCCATTTTGTATTTCCATGAACTCTACGAATACGTTTAAAATCTGAAATAGATCCATCTGAAGCATCAAATCCTACTTTCTTATATGCTCCACCAGCATGCCATAGTTGTATAACTTCAGTTGAATCCGACAATGATATATTAGATGTTAGGGAGGTAGCTTGGTCAATACAAACAATCTTCGCTTGACTTAAAACGAATATGTTTTTCAGCGATACTTTTTGATCTATTTCACAAAACGCAATATCATTCCGTCGCAATGAATCACACAATAATGGGATGTTTCGAAATTGCTCTGAATTTTTCGCAAATATTACAATCAACTTGTTTTTCTTATTAAAAAAACAAAGTAATGAGTATATGAGCTGTATTCCTATGAATTTAGCCGCTCCTATTCTATACGTCAACCTTTTCCATATATTTGCCATCATAAGGTTTATTCCACAGTCACACTCTTCGCTAAATTACGAGGTTTATCTACATCGTTACCGCAAGCCACAGCCGTATGGTACGCCAACAACTGAAGCGGCACAACATGAAGAATCGGCGAGAGCCGACCGTAGTTTTCAGGAAGTCGGATGACATGCATGCCCTCCACCGCCTCAATGACGGAATCACCGTCTGCACAGACATACAACTCGCCTCCACGTGCACGCACTTCCTGCATGTTGCTCTTGAGCTTTTCGAGAAGGCGGTCATTGGGTGCCACCGTCACGACAGGCATCTCCCTGTCTACCAACGCTAGAGGCCCATGTTTTAGTTCGCCAGCAGGATAAGCTTCTGCATGAATGTAGCTAATTTCTTTGAGCTTCAGAGCCCCTTCCAAAGCGATCGGATAATGCATTCCGCGGCCAAGGAAAAGCGCATGTTGCTTGGCAGCAAAGCGTTCCGCCCATGCCTTCACCTGAGGTTCTAGTGCCAAAACCGCATTCATTGCAACCGGCAGATGACGCAAGCGTTTGAGTTCAACCTCCTCGTCTAGCGTCGAAAGACGTCCGTTCAACTTGGCCAAGGTCAACGCCAATAGATAAAGAGCCGTTAACTGGGTCGTAAAGGCTTTGGTAGAGGCTACACCAATTTCGACCCCTGCTCGGGTAATATACGCAAGACGACTTTCAGTGACCATAGCGGATGTCGCGACGTTGCAGACTGTCAGCGTCTTCGTCATACCAAGCTCATCCCGCGCGTGACGAAGCGCGGCCAATGTGTCTGCCGTTTCTCCCGACTGCGAAATCGTCACGACAAGCGTATGAGGATCGGGCACAGAGGTGCGATAGCGATATTCACTCGCAATTTCCACATCGCATGGGAGAGCAGCAATTTCCTCAATCCAATACTTGGCTGTCAATGCCGCATAGTAGGATGTACCGCAAGCCAGGAATAGGAGATGCCGGGTATCGCTGAAAACATCTCGCGCATCGGCGCCGAATAACGTCGGTGCAATGGCCGCAACTCCTTCAAGCGTATCGCTCACAGCACGCGGCTGCTCGAAAATTTCCTTTTGCATGAAGTGACGGTAGGGACCAAGCTCCACGGCACCCGCATAGGCATGCACGACCCTAACAGCACGCTCGGCCTCACGAAAATCCCCCGATTCCGTTCGTTCGTAGATCTGCCATGCTTCGGGACGAACGTCGACGACATCACCCTCGGCAATGTAAACGATGCGGTCGGTGATGCCTCCTACAGCCATGGCGTCGGACGCGACAAAATTTTCACCGTCACCCACTCCCAATACCATGGGCGAGCCCTGACGAGCTGCCACGATACGATCCGGGTCATCGGTAGCAATGACAGCAATGGCGTAACTGCCCTTAAGCAACTTAACCGCCGTCTTCACTGCCTGAAGCAGGTCGCCGTGATCACAATCATCGATCAGATGGGCGATGACTTCCGTGTCCGTCTGACTCGTGAACTCATACCCCTTGGACTGCAGACAACGGCGAATTTCCTCGTGGTTTTCAATAATACCATTGTGCACCAAGGCGATATGACCACAGGAAACCAGAGGATGTGCGTTGCAGACTTCAGGAGTGCCGTGAGTTGCCCAACGCGTGTGAGCGATTCCAACGGTACCGTGAATACCATCTTCACCCACGCGTTCACTCAACTCCTGCACGCGAGAAACCGTACGAGCCCGCCGCAACGTCGTACCCTCAAGCGTCGCAATCCCACACGAATCGTATCCACGATACTCCAAACGACGCAGTCCCTCCAGAAGCATGGGCACAACATCACGATTACTAGTGGCGGCGACAATTCCACACATAATAACTCTCTCTAAATTCAAAAGCGAGAATAAATGAGAAACCCCTTAAAAACTCCTCTTAAATTTCATAGCTAAAGAATTGGCAACTTCGCCCACAGAATCAATAGCTTTGTAAACTATTATCCTAGATACTCTTTCAGAGCTTCTTTAAGCTTGTCCAGTTTAAAAGGAGTCTTCTTGAAAATCCATACAAATAGTTACTTAATTATTTCTTTTTTAGGACGGAGATTTTGTTTTGAAAGGTTTTATACACCTCTTCGATTCGAATAATTTTTTGATCTGAATTTAACCGCATAAATGGAGTAACATCCCCTTCGTCATATTTTTCAATCATACCAACGTTTTCTATTTTAGAGTTTAATTTATCAATTAAAACACCATTTTTTTTCATAAACAATTTAAAATTATCGAAACCTTCCTTATACGCATTATAAAAATCATCCATCGAGTGTGGATCAGTCATCTTATCCATCAGTTCATATATGCTTTTATAAGCGTCATATTTTACTAACGGTATGTGATGAAATTCCGCCAATTCCCGTGTTCGAGAATCTGTTCCGATTAACAGAGTTCTACACCCTCCTAAAATGGCTGCTATAGTTCCGTGGATTTTTATTCCAATAGAGTAATCAATATTCTTTTGATAAAAATGAATCCAACTGTCCGCGCGCGTAAAGAATCTTACCTTATCATGCTTATAAAGTGGATGTTGTAAAGATGTGGGATAAGCGTTGCTTAATTTTTTAAAAGGTATTCCATTATATAAGATATTCAAATCATAGTTGGCTTGCGGAACAAAATAACGTTTCTTTGAATATTTCGCAACATTTAAAATATCGCTCCAGACCTTTTTTTCTGCTGATGCGCCTCCATGGAAAGATACTGACGAATCAATATATTCAGAATATCGCTTTAATTCAGGTGCTTTATCGCCAAAATAAAATAAAGAGGGGCAACCAATTACTTCAATTCTGCTTTCAGGTATCCCTAGCCGTTTCTTAAGATATGTCGCAGTTATTTCGCCTCTAACGCCAATAGTCTCACTTTTATCAAGTACTGCATAGCAAAATTCTTTTGATTTTTCATCAAACTCAAATGAATTGTCGAAGTTGGGATCATATTCAAATTGCCCTCCCACTCCAGTGACAACACAAGGAATTTTCAACTTTTTAATAAATTGCGTAAGAGGACCAATTTCACGAAAATTTTCTCTGAAAGCATTTGCTAGAGGACATATAAACGCTGTATATTTCTCGTTTATCTCATCAATCTTGGACAAATCTAGGGAATAATAATTTGAATCTAATTTACGATCCTCACGATATACATTTCTAAAAACACTCGCGGCAAACAATAAATTTCCTGAATTCCCCCCCCCCAGATCTCGAGATAAATATTCTCGCGTCGAATATGAGTCATAAGGATTTACGCCAGATCTAATTAATAAATGTTGCATTTTCGTTCTCTATTATCAAGTAATCACTTCATATACTGCTATATGTTGTACGGAACTGGTATTTGTTAGCCTAAATGCCAAATTCCAAATTTCCCCCAAGCTTCCTATCACTTACAACCCCTTTCCTGAGATGGCCAAAATACGGTACGGGTAGATGGAAGGAGAAAAAATAACGACAGAATTTCAAATTGATCATTTAAAAATGTTTCTATAAAACCCCTCTAATGGATTATCAAAATTCAGAAAAAGATTTTCGTATTTAGCTTTATATTTTTTGATGTATGACGACGAATCACTATCCAATGAAAGAATGTTGTTTAATAACTCTTCTGCCGTTATCGATAAGGGGCCGAATCCATCTCTCATCGGAGTTAAAATTTCACTATATAGATTTACTCCAGACTCAAACATTTCTATATCTGGGCAAAAATACATGACAGGTACACCCGAATATACAGCATCGTATACGACTGAAGAATAGTCAGTGACAACTAAATCGTAATCTGAATAATCTACTTTCTTTACAATATCAAACCCATCTTTCTTTACAACATCTTCCACTGAAAATAATATCGGATGTAGTTGAACATCAATTTTAAAATTTTGATGTCCACTAATACATATTCCCAACTTTTGAAGTTCTTTCCAAAGCAGGCTTGATTTAAATTTTTCTACATTCGTTAGCCACCTATTATTATTTTGTTTATCAGCTAAATAACTTCTCCAAGATGGCAAGTATAGAACTTTTTTTATCTTCGGCGATACATGCAGGATTTCTTTTGGTTTACTGTACCTATTTGATCCGACCTTCAGCAATTGCTCATCTGAAAACCCTAATTCTTTATAATACTTTTCTTCAAACCTTGTGGAAATAATTACCTTATCAATATTAAGAAATTCTTTCGCATAATGTAGAGTCTTTGCATGTAGAACTCCATGTTGTAGATATATTATTTCTGGCGAACAGAATTCTGCATAACTATGCTTAAATTTCTTTGCAGAAATTGGTTGATAAAAAGAGGCATCCACAAACGATGTTATCACTTCTCGAGCAGATAGATAATAAATTTGATGTTTGATTGATCGATATTCAATTATATTCGCTTCAGGCACCAGATATTTTTCGAGCAAAATTTTACGATCAACATCAGAAAAAGATACATAATATCTTTGTACGCCGTCTGTTTTTTTTATATCGTACAAAAACTGAATAAGCGCATTGTCAAAAACGCCTTCTCTATCATTGTATAACGCGATATGCCTTATTCTTTTTAGGGTATTAGCGACAATATTTAAAGATGTTGATAATAGCGATGTTTTCTCAAGGCCTTTAAGATAATCGCCACATGCTTTTTCTCGAATCTTAAATACGGCTTTAATTTTGTCATAAAATAACGAAAAATTGTTCAAGCGTATGCATAAATTGCTTCTGTCATTATAATTTTTAAACGAAAACCTATTCACTTTATACAATCGATTATTGATTGTCACAAAGAAAGACAGATCTTCCGCAGACGGCTTGATTTTTAAATCAAATCCTATAAAATTGTTAGTTAGTGTCTTAGATCTATGGTATGAATAATATGTCGGACGTTGCTCACACTCTATGCTTTCCAATCCATAAAGTGCATAAATTTTTATTTTATGTTTATCAATATAATTTGTAATAAACGTTTTGTAGAAACCAGAGATTTTAATCCATTTATCCTCTAGGGTAACGCTAGTTACATATATTTCATTCTGTTTTACATGTTCCTTATACCCTGGAACCTCGAACATTATTTTCTGTCCAACAAAATATATCTTAGGTTCGATTTTCGCTAAATTCAAAAAGAAATGTTTGTGAAATTTATCAATGTTGGGATGGTTTAAGATCACTACCGGTTCAATATATCCTAATATTTCTTTAACTTTATTTACTTGTTCTGCTTGTGTTATATTGGACTCACTGAAAAGCACTCCAGCACGTAGTTTCCAACTTAGGTCATTGATAATGAGTGCTTGAGCGTATCTGCTGACTTTCTTAAGTTTAGCTATTGATGTTTCGATTATTTTTTTATATATTCGTATCGACTGATTAAAGCTATAATATGGATTTAGCTTAGTGTTGATGGCCGACATTTCGTTTGTGTTATCGTAATGATAACTTGCCTCTTTGCAAAATCCGTATTTTCCATCAATCAATACATTTCTGAAAGCAAACTCTTCATCTTCATGCATAAAAAATCTTTCGTCAAATAATTCATTTTGATCTCGCCTATTTCTTATGCAGAAGTTAACAGTTGTTATCGCCCCATAGCAGTATTCATCGATGTTATATATGCCACTATTCTTAAGAAACTCTGCTCGCCAGTGCCTTTTGTTATTCCTCTCGTACGTTATATTGAAAACAACAATGTGTACTTCATTTTTACGTAAAAACTTATCTAATTCTTTCAGACAATCTTTCGATAGTTTATCATCTGCATCTAAAAATAATATATATTCTCCGGTTGCTTCTTTTAGGCCTGCATTCCTCGCAGAGGACACTCCGCCATTTTGTTTATTAATTAATCTTATATTAAGCTTACTTTTCCTTATAGCATCCTCTATTACATTTCGAGTAGCATCTTTTGACCCATCATTGACTACGAGGACTTCCACTTTTGATAAATCGAATTCTATCTTTTCAATATTTTCAATGCAACTTAATATCGTGCTCTCTGCATTATATGCAGGAATAATTATTGAAAATCTCATTTTTATATCCCTTCAAACCTTTATATATCCAACGCTATCTTCGTCGCTACGGCAATCTGATAAATAATCTGCATCAGGTCTTTTGCCATCAACATTCCCTTGGTGTCCACTTTCGGCAAAACTAGAATCCGATCGCCTGGTTCAATTCCCAAGCTCTCAGCCAATCCCACTTCACCATTCTGTTTAGCCACCAAAATCTGTTCGTCATTAGCTCGTGCCGATACACCCCCAACCGCTGCTAAATAATCATCCAACGTCAACCCCTTCTCAAAAGCCACAGCCTTGGGCAAAATCACTTCACCTGTTACCATGACCACATTGGACTTCTGCGGGATAACAATCTCATCTCCGTCCTCTAGCCACAAATCGGAAACCTGACCACGGCGAGAAATCACCACAACGCCATCTGGTTCAAGCTGAGAAGCGCGCTTCACAAAGTCCTGAATGAGTTCCGCTTCCTTTACTCGAATCTGAGCCTCTTCGGGTGTACTGGAGGTCGCTGTCAAAGCTGTCTGTTCAAGTCGCCGAAGCGAATCCTGAATCACAGCCTTCTGATCGCGTGCGACACTCTTACGACGCAAATAGATGGCATCGGTAGCTGCCAGTTCTGACTCCACTTCAATCTGACGAAGCAAATCACGCAACTTCATCGTCTTCTTGATCGGATAGCGTGAAGCCCCCGTAATGGCACCTTGCACGGTTGCCATAATGGTTTCACCCGGCTTGTCGGCTACGAATTCAATAATGTCTCCGTCAGACAAAGCAAACGTCTTAAACTCTTCGAGCGAGAAATAACGATTGAACGGTGCCTGATTGCGGGTACCGGTAACGCTCACATGCGACACATTGCGTTCAGGCGAAGCAAGCTCAATGAGTCCCGCTCCCTTGGCAGCCGCAGGCTTTGAAAACTCATACGCCGCTTCCTCACGCAACAGGCCATAAGCCGAAACAGCAATGCCCTTCTCCTTCACGAGAATCACGTCGCCGTTCTTCAGTCGAAGATTCGGCACGCTACCTTCGAGCGCAAATCGATAGAGGTCAAGCTTTTCGACGACCTTCTTGTTGCGAATGACTTCAATATGGCGGAAGCTACCACGACTCGCATCAATGCCCCCGGCTCGATCAATGAAAGACATGATCGAATCCAGAGAACCACCGGCATAGCGGCCGGGACTGTTGACAAAGCCTGTCACATAGACGGCAACAGGCTGAGCGCTCTGAAGATTCACATAAACCTGCACATTGTCCGTATACACACGACCAATAGCCTGCTTCACGGTGGAAAGCAGACTGCCCTGACGAAGACCGGCGACATGAATGGGACCGACCTCCGGCAAGAAGAGATTGCCCTGCTGGTCAACCACCAACACATCGTCGTAGCTGCGAGCGCCCCAAACTCGGACAACCACACGATCGCCCGGAGCAAGAATGTAATCTGCCGACGTCATGTCGCTGAACGTGCCGGCAAACCGTCCTTCAAACAAATTCGCAGCAAACGGACGAAGAACGACTGACGTCGCATTCGTGAGCGGGCCTTGCGCCCAGGCCGGGGCCGCCACATTCGTCGTCGGCAATGTCGCTTGACGATATTCCTGCTTAAAAGCTCCATTCAACTGGGTGCCGTTAGGCCCCATCACCGAAGCCGCCGGCATGGCTGATGGCGTTGCCGGCATCCCGAGACTGGAGGGGGCAGGATTGGAACTTTTACCGAGCGCAGACTCATATATGATCGCGCTGTCCACAGCAGCAAACACTCCATTCGACATCAAAGGCGCCGAAAGAAGTGCCGTCATCACTGCGATTTTCAATGAATTGAACTGCATTTTTTTACTCTTTCTTTTTAAAACCCAGCGTGCTCACGAATGGAGGCAATGATCAGACGCACCATTCCATACAAGAAGAAGAACCCAAAGAAGGCGCAAAGCGTAAACACCCACGTACGCGGATAGCGCGATTCATCCGGGAGCGTCGGCTGCTGGATCGGCACGATGTATTGTGTCTTCGCCAAGGCCATGGCACGCGTCTGCTCCAACGCCGTCATGGCCGAAACCAGCTGCTTCTGCGCAAACTCGCTTTCAATCATCAGACTTTCATATTGAGCAACCCAAGCATTCAACGTCGTTGCCGCTTCTTCCGTTCCTGCAATGCGCGCCTTTTCAGCCTTCAGCTGAGATTCAACAGCAGCCAATCGCTTTTCCAAGCTGCGCACCATCGGCGCATTCGGCTTCATGTAGGAATGCGCTTCTTCAAGCTGAGCCTTCACCTTGGAGCGTTCGCTCTCCAATTCAAACACCAGCGACTGCAACCCAGAAGCCGTTGCTTTCGGATCCAATTCACGATGTTCATCCCGGAAGACTTCCAAGGCTTTCTGAGCCTGCGTCACACGTTGCTGAGCAAGCTTGACCTCAGACGAGGCCAACTTGATCGAATCGTTGCGGGAGCGCTCGTTCATTTCGTTGACAAGCGCTTCACTCGCATTCAGAGTGGCCTGCGCAATCTTCTGAGCCATTTGCGGATCATAGGCACGCACGGTGAAGGTGACGATCCCGCTGTCAACATCCAATTTAGGCTGAGAAACCGTAGTCCAATACGCTTCTTTATCCCAAGCCGTGGGATTTTTCGCCAATCTGGAAATCAGATCATGCGAGCTTGAGGAATAGTAGTCAACAACCTTCAGTTCACGATCCAAAGCATTGAAGAGATCCGGCGAGCGCAGATACGCTTCGACAATGCGGGCATTCTGAACGGACGAAGAGGACGTCTTAAAGATCTGTGACGCAATGTCAATGCCTGCTCCCTGCTCAACGACATCCTTCACGGCAAACTGCGCCTCTGAGACATACATGGGAGATGCCCACAACGCAAAATAGCCGAAGGTCAGAATGGTCGGCAAAGCCACAAAGCCGCAGAATTCCTTTTCAAAAGCGGAGCGCTTCTGCCACCATTCCTTCCATTTCGGCATCTTCTTTTCGACAACCGGTTTGATCGGCGTCGGCATCACCTCAGGCACAGGTGCTGCATTTGCCACCTCGTTCTTATCTTCGTTTTGCATTGCAAATTTCCGTATATTCCTTAATTGCTTCGTTAACGTCCGGGTAATACACCAACTGACCTGCATTAAGCACCGCGCCGCACACGCAATTCTGCTTGACCGCCGCCATGCTGTGCGACACAAAAATGAGCGTTGACGTTGACGCCTTTTCCTTCAAGGCTTTATCGGCCTTCTGCTTGAAAGCCGCATCGCCGACGGAATACGCTTCGTCAATCAAATAAAAATCAAAGCCGATCGCCATCGACAATCCGAATGCGAGCTTGCTGCGCATACCGGACGAATAGGTCTTGATCGGCATGTCCATGTAGTCGCCAAGCTCAGCGAAATCTTCTACATATTCAGTGACCTTGCGAATATCTGCCCCATAAACACGAGAGACGAAGCGCAAGTTCTCACGCCCCGTCAATGTTCCATGAAAGCATCCGCTAAAACCAATCGGCCACGACACGCGCGATGTACGAATGACGCGCCCGGAATCGGGAGGTTCCGCCCCGCCGATGATGCGAATCATCGTCGACTTGCCGGCACCGTTCACGCCGAGAATCCCGATGCTTTTGCCCTCTTCAATCTTGAGATTCACGTTGTCGAGCACCGTATGCCAACCAGTCTTGACGCGATAACGCTTGCAGACATTTTGTAATTCGATCATTTATCCATCCTGCGACTGCGAGCGTAACGCTCCAAGAAACCACCCAAGGCACATACCGTCAGTGCGCTGAGGCACAGATACTCCAAGCTCACCCCAGGAACCACATAGGGTGCATGCATAGCCTCACGACAGAGTTCTACGGCATGCATAACCGGATTCCACAGGAGATATTCGGAAACGGATTGACTGAAAATGGAAATGGAAAAAAAGACGCCGGAAACAAAAAAGAGAATGCGCAAAATCATCGGCACCACCTTGTCAAGGCCCGGCACGAAAACGGCAAGAGAAGACAGCATCAGGCCAAAGCCCAAGGACAACAACGGCACAAAAACCAGCAATGTCAGCAGCAATGCCAAGTTCCCCAACATAAATGGCTCATCCAGAACCAGTGTTCCTGTGACAATAATCAGTGCCGTCACCAAAACCTGCGTGGCCGTCGTCACCAGGGTTCGAGCGATCATGACATCCAATTCAGTCACTTGAGGGAACGTCAACAGTCCCTTGTTGCCACTCACTGCCGTCATGCAGCGATTGATCGTATTGGAGAAAATGTTCCATACCCCAAAACCGATCGCCAGAAACATGGCCATGCCCATGCCGTGCGGTGCCTGTCCAGCCCCGATGAAATGACGAACTGCCCAAAAGACGCCAATACTGAAGACGCTCTGAATGAGAACCCAGAGATATCCAAGCTTCGCATTGCCATTGATCGTGTGGATTTCGCGCAGCATGAGCGCGGCAATCACGCGAGCTTCGACAATCGCACCACGCTTCAGATCGGTCCAAAACGTTGGGGCATTAATGCACGAGCTCGACATAGCGCCACTGCTGATCCTTGCCGCGACAAACCGCCACGTGCTTTTGATCGCTTTCAGTCGTTACGGTGAAGCGATAGCACTGTTCACCCAGACCGTTCATATACTCTCGATCCTTGGAGATTTGTGCTGCACCGAACGGTGTCTCATTAACAACCTGAACGCTTCCCATCGGCTGATCAGCAAGCGTTTGCGCCAATTGCCGAACAGCTTCCGACTGTTGTTTGTCGACAACCACCTGAGGCGCAGCCACTTCATGCTGAAGGCCACGCGGAGCCTGGCATCCCGTTACCAACAAAACCGCAAGGGCAGGCATAACGATCGTTTTTATTTCTTTCATCAAACACTCAACCTTTCAAAGCAACGAAGCTGCCTGTTACAGCAGATTCATTTTTTTCAGTATCAATTCCATGGCACGACAGCATCTTACCCAATACTTCACTTCGGGTTGCTGGCGATGCAAAATCCTGCAACATACGTCTTCAGGACGACAGACGTTCCCTGTTTGCCAATCCCAATATTCAGGGTAGAGTATCATAACGCCTGCGACCAATTCCGTAAGGGTTAACCCCTGTCGCCTAGACGTCTCACTTGCCTCATCCTGCGTCAATCCGAGTCCGAAATAGAAAGGTTTTCCATACGTCACCACGCGCTTTCTGCGAAGCAATGCTTCAAAACCCGACAGGCTAGTTAGCGTGTGAACCTCATCCACGTAAGGCCAGTAATCATTCAAACTTCCGGACGTCAAAACCAAATCGGTGCAGGTTTTCTGGGTTTCTTCTGTAATCCGTCCCTTCTTCATGCCGCTGACAACGTCCGGATGCACTTTGTAAAGAATAAGGGCCTTCGGATTCTTTTCACGCACCGCTTTCAACAACTGTTCATTCGACTGAATCGCGCCGCCGCCGCGCCTTACTGACGCATCTCCATCAACTTGGCCGGGAACCAAAATGACGGTCCTATCCCGTGGCAAGGCCTTGAGCTTCTTGACAACCTCCGGATCAGACGGCGTGTTGTATTTACTAAGCCCATTATCCACAATCACCTCGATGAGCCTTTCGCTTCGCTCAAGCAGCCGAGGCAAATCCGGATGCGTCTTGACGGCATTGAGAATATGCGTGAGTCTCGAGGGTTGGGCCGGATCAAAGTAGATCCCGCAGTCGTCCATCACCAAAGAAAACGGATAGTGATAGTCCACGCCGAGACCCACGGACCTCAAAAAGCCGTCTTCCATGCGGATGAGCGGCACATTGCGTCGACGACAACGAGCAACCACGGCATCGGTTGCCTTCCCGGCCCATATGAGAACAGTCTTGCCGCTCTGTGCGGCCAAATCTATGCCGTACTCGGCTTCGCGTTCGAATTGAATGGTGCCGCCCGTTGACGAAGCAAACGCCTTCACATGCGGCCACTTCCAGCGACGAAAACCCACGGCGATGTAATCGCGGCGGTTCGCTTCATTGACCAAGCGCCTCGCGGCCATGATGTCGATCGCCTCTGCCAAGGAAATTCTCGCCCTGGTCACCGGATTGACATAGCGGCAAAGCTTGATGCAGGCCGCCGCAAACATCTGCTCGAGCGTCGGCCGGCCTTTGCGCCGCTGCGGCACATCGCCATGGTCCACCGTCAGCCCCCAGCCGGCGTAGAAGGGCGCGCCAAAGACGTGCACCACCTTTCCCATCAGAAGGGCTTCAAAGCCCATCTGGGAGGTCGCGACGAACACCTCGTCAAAGGCCTCCAGAAATGAAAGCGGCGCGAAACTCTCGGAGATGACGCAGACATTGGGCGGCAGCCTCCCAAAGCAGCTTTTCTTTTTGCCGCTCAAAACGTCGGGATGGGTCTTCACGACCACCACTGCATTGGGCACATCCATGGCAGCCGAGAGCATCGCCTGAAAGGACTGCGCATCGGCATTTCCCAAAGCAATGCTTGCATCCCCCATCGTCTGGTCCACGACAAGGATGAGCTTTTGCCCGGGACGAACGCCCGCCTTCTCATAAAGCTTCACCTTGTCATCGGGCGTAAAGGAAGGCGCATTGTTGTACTTGGACAAGTCATAGATCTTGAAGCGCTCAATCGCCCTTCGCGCCTCCTCCAACACTTCCGGCGTACACCACGCAGTGTCGTTGAGCATGTCCTCCAAATCCGAGGATGAACCCGCATCGTAATAAGCGCCGGTGCGGTCGACGGACAATGAGAGCGGGCGCTCGCCCTCTACGCCGAGACGCAACGAGCGCAGAAAGCCGTCTTCCAGTGCCAGATAGGGGAGCGCCTGTTTTTTTGCGAAGGCACGCGCCTTCTCTGCGGTTTTCTTGTGCCCCCAGCCAACGACAAGGTCGCCCGCCTGAGGCTTGGGGCTCTCCCAAGGTCTGTGAAAAGACAGTTCGCCGTGCTTTCCGACCTCTTCCTGAAGAAAGACTTCGAGATTCTCGACCTTCGAGATGCCGGAAGAAAATATGTGAATCATTTAGTCCCACAATGAATGTTTGTTCTGCCTCAGTCACCCGACGGCTTCGGAACGGTTGCGTCCAAGCTCCCGCTTCTCAGAAACTCTGCATTGCCAATGCAGTCTGCGAAACCGGAAAAACCCGGGCACTCCCGCTTGTAAACTCGATCCTGCCGGGCAATGCGCTCCAGAGCATGCCTTTCCTCTTCACGATTCATGCGATAAGCGGATGTTGCAAGATCCAGCATTGCCGTGCACAGCCACAGGTTCAGCGTCAGCTCGCACGGCTTCGCCTTGGGCGGCCGAACGCTCCATCCCTTGTCCGCAACCGACGCATAGCCGCCCTCAGCGTCCACCTGATACTTCAATATCGGGACGAGCGATCCATCCGTTCCCTTCACCTTGGCCTGATTCGCGTAGCGTCTGAAATCGCTCAAGAGGGCCGCAACCGCATTTTCGAAATCCGCATGCCGCCGATTTTGAGCGTGGGTCAAAGCCACGATGTTCTCGGGCCCGGCACCGCCTCCAAACGCATGCGCCACCAGATGACCGGCCACGAAGCCCGGTATCGGACACGACGCCCCGCCCGTATTCGTCCCTCGATAGGAGACTGTGAATCCGAGCGGGAAACAGCGCATGGCGGACTTCGTCCCGTCATGCCAGGCAGTCTGAATGCCGGCAGCGACCTCTCGAGGATCAGTCCAATGCACCGGCACTCGGGTCTCACGCGTCTTCATGCCGGTCTTCCTTCTTCACCTGCATGTTCAGGAACCGCTCTTTTCGGCAGGAATCGGTTCAATGACGGACGCAAATATTGATGCGAGCTTGTTCATGCCTTCCGTGGCCGGCTGTTCCGAAGCATGGACGGAAATGCTGTATTTGGCACTCGTGTCGCTCGTTCGCGAGGCCGAAGCGCTGCTGCTCACCTCGCCCGACAAGCTGGCATTGAATCCCCAGCCCTTGTAGCCGGCTTCCGCCTTGGTCTTGGCGGCCGTTTTGGATTTGTCAACGGCCTGAGTCTTCACTTCCATTTCGAAGCTGACCGACATGTCGTCGATCAAAAGCGCGGGAACCGGAACGAGCGAGAGCATCGGGGCGGTGACCTTGACCTGCTGCGAACCGACCGTGCCGTCTGCCTTCTGAACCGGGCGATTGAGATTGAATTCAACAACGCGCGTCTGGCGGTCCTTCAGGTCGCCGTTCTTGTCCGGCTGAAGGGCAAGCGTATCCAAAGCCTTCAGATAGTCTTCGATCAGCGCCTGCTGGGCCTTGGACGCTTCGAGAAAAGGCTGGGCGATCAGAAGTCCCATGGGCAAACCGGCAAACGCTTCATTCACGTTATCGGCGTTTTGCCTTTCCGGCGCTTTGCCCGCCTGTGCAGCAGCCTTGTCGACAACGGAGAGCGCGGATGCCGCAACCTCTCGCGCCTCTTTCTGCGTCAATGCAACAGACTGCGAAACATTGGATTCAGACGACATAAGTCCTCCCAGCGAACACTCAAATGACTTGATTAAGCTTGGAGACAACCTTCAGAGTCCCCTCGGGCGCATCCCCGGCTCGATAGATCAGTTCAATGCGATCACTCGCGCGATCGCCCCCTACGCCATACAAAATCGCATCGGGCGTTGTCCAGTCCGCATTTCTGACGCGATGCGAAGAAGGCTCCAAATAAAGCTCTCCGTCCGTCATCGAGGCCTGCACATTGAGCGAGATCCGCACTTCGGAAAGCGCCATCGACGCATGCGGCACGACGCTCGCCACGGGCACATAGACCATGCGGCCTTCGGGCTGAGCGTCATCCGCCGGCTTTTCGCCCGGAAGCGCGATCTTCAGCACGCGCATCTTGGGCGTCGCCGCCGCACGTTCAATTGTACCTGCCGGCAGGGGTTCGTCGCGCCCGGCCGCAAGCACCTCGCCTTGGGAGAAATAGGACCAAAACCGTTCGCTCTCCTGCGCGAGAAGCGCATTTTGCGCTTCGGACACGCTCCTGCCAATGGCAGCGAAGAGTTCAGCTGCTTTTATGGTCGACATTTTCAATGCCCCCGCATCATCAGGCGTTCATCAGGCATTGTCCGACCAACCCCGGAGAATCCCGCCCGTTGTCGTCAAGCGGTTTTGCCCGCCATGGCCGCAACGTCTTCGCGGGCCTTGGGCAGTTCTTCGCACACGATGTCGATCGCGCGACGGACGTGCTCAGCATCGTGCGCGGCCGAAAGGAAGAAGCGAAGGCGCGCCGCGCCCTCCTCCACCACGGGATAGATGATGGGCATGACATTGACCTTACGGGCGAACATGCGCGAGGCAAGCTTGCCTGCAAGAAGCGAACTGCCGAGCATGAGCGGCACAACCGCATAGCCCTCGGCCGAGCCGGTATCAAGCCCCCTGCTCTTGGCATAGCGCACAAACTCGTGGCTCACCGCCTGAAGCTTGGCGACGCGTTCGGGTTCGGCAAGCATGATTCTGAGAGCTCGTTCAGAAGCCGCCGCCAGTGCCGGCGACATCCCGACGCTGTAGACAAAGCCCGGAGACGTGAATTTGAGAAGCTCGACCACCTCGCTGCAGCCCGCAATATAGCCGCCGCAGCCGCAGCAGGTCTTCGATAGCGTGCCCATCCAGAGGTCCACTTCCTTCGGATCAATCCCGAAGTGCTCCGCCGTTCCTCGGCCCGTTTTGCCGAGAACGCCCAGCGCGTGCGCCTCATCAAGCATGAGAAGGCACCCCCATCTCTTCTTCAGCCTGACGAGCTCGGGCAGCTTCGCCACATTGCCGTCCATGGAGAAGACGCCTTCCGTCACGATGAGCGCGCGCTGCGCCTTGGGGCGATGTTCTCGAAGAAGACGCTCCAAGGCCTCCATGTCGTTGTGCGGAAAGCTGATGCGCTTTGCGCCCGACGTTTGAGCGCCCATGACGATGGAGTTGTGCGAGAGGGAGTCGTGGAAGATCACGTCCTGAGCGCCGAAAAGCTTGCCGATCGTCGACACGTTGGTTGCGTGCCCGCTCACGTAGACGATGCAGTCCTCGGCATCGTAAACGTCAGCGAGCGTGCGCTCGAGCTTGCGATGAGGCGGACGTTCGCCGGAGACGAGACGAGAGGCTGATGCGCTCGTTCCCCAGCGCTTCAGGGCGTCCACGGCCGCCTCTTCCAAGGCCGGATGACCGTTCAGATCCAGATAGTCGTAGGTTGAGAAGTTGAGAAAGGTCTCGCCGTTGATCCGGGTCTCAGCCTTGGCAATGCCGTCATGACACTGGAAGAAGGGATTGAGAATGCCCGCGCGCTCGGCGATGCTTCTCTCCATCCTGATCTGCTTGTAGGCGGGGAATTCGCCGAACTGCGTCATCCTCGGATCGGCGCGCCACTCGACCTCGTCGAGCGTGCGCCCGCCCTGAGTCTGCACGGAGGCGCTGCCCGAGCGCTTGAGGCGCGAGAGGAGCGCGGAGCGATCGCTCCCCGAAAGACCAAAGAGATTCTTGCCCTGATTGTTGTCACCGTCCGCCATCTGCAAATCTTCCTTCTTCCTGTTTCATGCGATTTCGATCATTCGTAACCGCTGGATTTATCCTGCGACATCCTTGAGAACTTCGTTCTTCAGGTCGCCGGACAATTCTAGGCCGTGTCTGCTGGCAAGCGTGTCGAGAACCTGTTCGTCTTCGCTCGACTTGTTGAGCATCTGCCAGAAACGCTCGGCCATGGTCTGAATCGTTGCGCCGCCCGACAAGGAAACGGCCGGGATCTTGAGACCGATGCGCTCTTCGAGCGCCACGGCAAGCTCGACCACCATCAGCGAGTCCATGCCGATGTCGGAAATGGGCTGATGGACGTTGAGCTCCTTGACGCTCATGCCCATGAGCTTGGCCACTTCCTGCGCGATGAGGTCGGCGAGCGTCGCCACGGCTTCGTCGGCGGACTTGCCCGCGAGAAGCTCGGCCATCGAAACCGACTGAACGGCACTGTGGCCCATGCGCTTCCAGATCCCTTCAAAGCGGGCTTCGCGCACGACGGGGAGCTTCTGCACGCGGGACCAGTCGATGGCAAAGAAATGCGATGACGGCTCGCGAACGGCAATGACGGCTTCCATCGCATCGAGCACGTCTTCAGAATCGAGCGCGGGCGTCCCGAGCGTGCTTTCAAGAAGACGCTTGGCCTGCGGATTGGCAAGCAGCATGCCGACGTCGCCCACGGGCCCCCAGCCGATCACGCAGGCCGGCATGCCCTTTGCGCGGAGGTTGCCTGCCAGCGCTTCCAACGCCATGTTGGCCGCCACATAGTTGGCCTGGCCAGGATTGCCCAAAAGAACCGTCGCCGACGAGAAGAGAACAAAGAATTCCGGAGCGAGGCTGCGCAGCATTAGATAGTCGGCAAGGCGTTCAGCCCCCGTCACCTTCGGACGCCACACCTTGTCGCACGACTCGTTCGTGAGGTTCGCAAACGCGGCGTCCGCCAGAACGCCTGCGGCGTGAACCGCGCCGCACACCCGCGGAAGATCGGCGAGCACATCGTCCAAGGCCTTGAAAGAAGCCGAACATTCGCCGGCCGTTATGTCAAGGGCCGGCGTCTTGACGGTGACGCCCTTCTCTTCCAGATGCTGCACGAAGGCCCGGGCCTCGTCCGTGGCCGCCCCCGAGCGCGACAGGAGCACCAGCGCCTTTGCGCCGCGCTTGACCATGCGTTCGGCCGCACGGCGGCCGAGGCCGCCCAAGCCGCCCGTGATGATGACCGTGCCGTTCACGGCCGCGTTGCAGCAGGACTTGGCGCAAGACGCTTCGGCACGCTCTTCGTACGTCACGATGAGCTTTCCGATGTGAAGCGACTGCTGCATCATCTGGAAGGCTTCCTGCACGCGGTCATGCGCGAAGAGTGTCATGGGAAGCGGACGGAAGTCGCCGTTTTCGAAATGCTTGAGCACCTCGACAAAGAGCTCGCCCGCGAGCTTCGGACAATCGACCAGCATCTGGTCGACGTCGATGCCGAAGTAGGAAAGATTGCGGCGGAAGGGCCTCAGGAACATGGGCGAGTCGGCATAGAAGTCGCGCTTCCCGAGTTCCAGGAATCGTCCGAAGGGGGCAAGAAGTCCCAAAGACTTCTCCGCAGCCGCACCCGCCAGAGAATTGAGCACCAGATCCACGCCGCGGCCCTTCGTGTCCCGGCGAATGTCGTCGGCAAAGGCCAGCGAGCGCGAATCGTAGATGTGCTTGACGCCCAAGCGGCGCAAAAGAGCGCGCTTTGTTTCCGAACCGGCCGTTGCATACACTTCAAGGCCGAGAAGATTGGCGATCTGCACGGCCGCAAGACCCGCGCCGCCCGCTGCGCCGTGAATCAGGATCGATTCGCCGCGACGCGCGCGGCCGAGGTACGAAATCGCATACCAGGACGTGAAGAAGACGACCGGAACCGAAGCGGCTTCGGCAAAGGTGAGGCCCGCAGGCATCTTGGCCACGGCTTCCGACTTCGTCGTAATCACGGTGCCGAAGCACGCCGGGGCAAAGCCCACAACTGCATCGCCGGGCGAGACGTGCGTCACGTTTGCGCCAACTGCCGTCACCACGCCGGACGCTTCCAAGCCCATGGTCGGACCCGAGAAGCCGTTCTCGAGCGCCTCTTCCGGCAGAAGGCCCATCGCCCACATGACGTCGCGGAAGTTGAGGCCGGTGGCCCTGACGGAGATGCGCACGTCATCGGGACCGAGCTCTTCGTCGGCGGCAACCGACACGTCCTTCCAATACAAGTTGTCGAGCCTGCCCGGCATGTCAAAGGCAAGCACCTTGGCCGTGCGTTCACCAGCAGTCTCCTGAGCATGCATCTCCTGCGGCATTCTCTGAGAGACGAAGCGGCGGTAGCGCACGCCTTCGGCAATCAAGCCTTCCGCGTCATCAGGCCTGACGTTCAGGAGCATGTCCGCCGCCCGCGCGAGGGTCGCCTCCGACGCATCCTGCAGGCTCAGCGTGCCTGCATGCACGGCCTGGCATTCGTTGGCGAAGACGCGGGTCATGCCGACGAGGGCCGCCCCCTTGAGCGAGGCGGCTCCATGGAATTCGGGCAGGGCTGCGGTGAGCGAAACCAATTCCACGCCTTCGGCAAGCGCCCCCTTGGCGGCCGCAGCCTGCAGGCCCTGCATCAGGGCAAAGGTGTCATGCGGGAAGGATGCACCCTCCTGTGCGCGAAGCTCGTCCTCAAGGTCGAGAAGCGACACGACGCGCTCGCCCTGACCAAGCTTTTCGCTCAGCTCGGTCCAATAAGCAACGTCTCCCACATGGGCATCGGAAACCTTCGTCACCACGAACGGCAACGCGCAGGAAGCATCCTTGCCGAGACGTTCGGCAACCGCCCCTTCGAGCGCATCGACCATCATGGCCGCGGCGCTTCCCGCCTCGTAGTGCTTCGCAACAACATGAACCGGGATTGCGGCTGGTTCCTGAGCCTTTGGAACGGCGGCGGTCGTCTTGACGCCGGCGAGAAGCATGCGCGGCGCGAGCGACAGCGCATCCTCGTCGACGCGGCGGGCCTTGAAGCCCGCACGCTCGAGGGCCTCGAGCCAGGCGTCGGCCGAAGCCAGACGGCAGACGCCGCCCGTCTCTGCGCTGAGCCACCAGTTTTCATCGGCCCCTTCGAGCAGGCTGATGCTCGCATGGGGCGTCGTTTCAACGAGCGCCGCGACGCCGTTCGTCAGAAGCGCATCGGACACGTGCTTGAGAACCTCAGGCACATTTTCATTGAAGGCAAGACCGTCGGGCAACAGGGCCGCGTCGTAGGACGCAGACTGATCGGCGCGAAGCCAGGCGTCGAGCGTCAGGACATCCACGCCGACCGCATTTTCGAAGACGGCCTTGACGCGATCGGCCGCGACTTCGTTGGCGACCACGAACGTGCACTGAGCGGCTTCGCACAGACTCGCGAGCAGCTCCGTATAAAAGCTCCCGCCGGTTTCGCCGACCACGAGCACGCGCAGGCGCGCCTTGGGATCGCGAACCTTGGCCAGCGCGTCCAAGCCCTCCATCCAGCGGCGAAGCGCGGAAGTGAGAAGCGCACGCTGAGGCATGTGCGAAAAGAGCGTCTTCAACGCACCCTTGCGCTCCGGCAACAGGTCGTCAAGCTTGACCGTCCCGGTCAAAAGATCCGGGATACGGCGGCCAACCGCATCAAGTGCGGTCAGAAGCGGCCAGCGAGTCGGCTCCGTCGAAAGCAGCGTGCGGTAAATCACGTCGGACGGCGGGCAGTCGGTCGAGCCCGGCACCATGATCAAACCGTCGTTCTTTTGGGCAAGCCCGTTCGAGACGAGCAGATCCGTCATGAAGGCGCGCCAGTTGTCGAGCGCCTCGAGCGCAAAGCCCTCGGAAAAGAGGAATTCTTCCGGCAGCCACGCGTCAAATTCACGCACGGCTTCGCGGACATACGCGAGCACGAGCCAATGGAGGAGCTCTTCGGTTTCAGCCGCCTTGTCGGCCGACCATTCGTAGCCTCGGGCTGCTTCGGCCACCATGCCCGAGAGCGTCTCCACATCCTCTTGGCTGGCAAGCGCCAGGCGATCGGCGGGACACTTGAACCAATGTTCTGCATAGAAGGCCGGATCAATGTGCTTGGCCTTGTGATGAACGCGCAGGAAGCGAACGTCCTCGAATTGCGCGAGCGGCTCACCGCCCGCATCTCGAAGCAGGATCTGCGTCTTGGCGGAGCGCTCTGTGACCTGAATGAGATGAACCTCAGCCCAGGCCGGCGTGCCCTGAGACCACACCACCGTACGGCCGAACCAGCTCGGCAGATAGGAAGACTGGGCATCGTTGAATTGACGGCGAAGCCGTTCGGCAAGCACGAAGAAGAGGCCCTGAAGCGCGCCGTCCACCAGAGCGGGCGACAGAATCATGCCCCGGTCGGCAGCGCCGTCCCGAGAGCCGAGCTCGACGAGCACGTCGGAAGCGATGCCGTCATCCCCGGCAAAGGTCCACGCGGCCTTGATGGGCTTGAAGGCTCCCTTGTATGTCAAGCCTATGCCGGCGAGCGCCTCATAGAAGGCTTCCACATCGCAGGCATGGCCTTCCCTTTCAACACGCGCCGTCCACGGCTCGTCCCGGGGCTTTTCCGCGTCGGACGCGATGGAGCGGCCCGCCAGATGCAGGAGCGGCTCCTCGGCCGAAAGCTGATCGCGCGAGGTGAGCGTCAGCATGCCCGCCGGCGATACACGGGTCTGAAGGATCTTGGCGGCGTCGGCAGACAAGGCCATCGGACGAAGAATGGCGAGATTGTCGAGCTCCACCGTCTGAACGTTCTTCATCGAAAGGCGCGCCGCCTCGACGGCCATTTCCAGATAGCCCGCAGCCGGGAACAGAACCGTTTCATCGATCTCATGACCCGCAAGCCAGGGCATGAGCTGAAGATCAACCGTCTGCTCCCAGAGATGTTCCGCATGCGGCACGGGATAGCCGAGAAGCGGATGCACGGGCTTGTTGTCAAAGAGCTTCCACGACTCCGTCGTCGGAGCGCTCCAAAGCACCTTCTTGTTCCAAGCATAGCGGGGAAGCGTGCGGTCGCGCCCGACGCAGGGCCAGACTTGAGCCGAAATCGCGAGCGCCATGACGGCAGCAAACTGACGGCAGACGCCCGACCAGTTGCCCGAACGATGCATCAGACGGCCGATCTTGACGTCGGCCTGATGCTTTTGCGCCGTCGCGCGGATGTAGCCGCCCAGAATGGCGTGCGGCCCCACTTCGATGAAGCGCGTGAAGCCTTCGGAAAGGAGTGTGTCGACGGCCGCCTCAAAGCGCACGGGCATGCGCACATTGCGCCACCAGTACCCCGCCGCGAGGCCTTCGCCCGCCGTCACTTCGCCCGTGACGCTCGAAACAAACTGAATGTTCCCGGTCGCCCTTGGCGTCAGCGTCGAGAGCGTTGCCAGCACTTCGTTTTCAAGCGGATCCATGCGGGAGCTGTGGAAGGCGTACGCCAGCGGAAGCCGCTTGAAGAGGCCGCCCGCTTCCTTGACGAGGGGCTTCAAGGCATCGATCTCGTCGACGTCGCCCGAAAGCGTGAAGTTGTCGGGCGCATTCCACCCTGCGATTTCTACGCCGGGCTTCTCAGCGAGAAGCGCCATGAGCTTATCCTGAGGACACTTGGCAGCGGCCATCGTCCCCGAACCATGCATCTTGCCCTGAAGCGCGGAACGCTCGTAGATCACCTTGACCGCATCCGCAAGAGAAAGCGCGCCCGACGCCCAGGCAGCCGCCACTTCGCCGACGCTGTGGCCGGTAACGGCTTGAGCTTCGACGCCCTTCTCACGAAGCAAAACGGTGAGCCCCACCTGAATCGCAAAAAGAAGCGGCTGAGCAAATTCGGTCTTCTCGAGCGTCCAGACGTCTGCCGGCTGCGTCATGTAGTCGCGAATAGACCAACCGGAAAGCGGTCTGAAAACCTCGTCAATCTCGTCAATGACTTGAGCAAAGCGACGGGAGTTGGAGAGAAGCTCTGCCCCCATGCCGGCCCACTGGCTGCCGTTGCCCGAATAGACGAATGCCGTCTTGCCCTGACGAGCGTTGGCAACATGCTCGACCGCAGCGGGAAGATCGTCGCGAAGGGAACCATGTTCGGCAAAGTAGGCCAGAGACGCCAGCGCCTCTGCGAGCGTTGAGCCGTTGACCATCAGGACATAGGGCAAGCGGTCTCTTTGGCGGGCGCACGCACAGGCCGTGCGGTTGAAGTACGCCGCATCCTTCTCCTGAAGTCTTTCAAAATACATGCGGGACAGGGCCTGCAGGCTTTCCATGCTTCGCGCGGAAATCATGAGGGGCAAAACGGCGTCATCCGCAAATTCGGGCTCAACGCTCTCAATGGCCGGCTTTTCCTCCAGGAGGACATGCGCATTCGTGCCGCCGAAGCCGAACGAATTCACGCAGGCAAGCGCCCCCTTCTCCCCTTCCCCCTTCGGGAGCGGTTCGTTTTGGGTCGGGACGCGAATCCCCAAGCCCTTGAAGTCGATCTTGGGATTGTGATTCTTCAGCTGAATGTTGGCCGGGATTTCGCGGTGCGCGAAGATGTTGAGCACCTTGGCGAGCCCCGCCATGCCGGACCCCGTTTCCAAATGCCCCAGATTGCCCTTCACGGAACCGACGGGAAGCGGTTCTTCGCCGGGATTGCGGTGGCCGAGGACTTCGCCGATGCTCTTCGTTTCGATCGGGTCGCCGGCCGCCGTGCCCGTTCCATGCGCCTCTACGTAGGCAATGCGCGTACGGTCAACGCGTTCGTCCTCATAAATCGATTCGAGCAAAGCCTTTTGAGCCTCGCCATTCGGAAGCGCAATGCCGCTCGTGCGGCCGTCGGAATTAACCCCCGTCGCCCGAATGACGGCATGAATGGCGTCATGATCACGAATGGCAGCCTCAAGCGGCTTGATCAGAATGACCGCGCCGCCTTCGGAACGAACATACCCGTTGCCGGATTCGTCGAACACCTTGCACCGGCCGTCAGCCGAGAGCATGTGCGCCTTGGAAAAGCCCACGAACGACAAAGGCGAGAGCAAAACGTTGACGCCCCCCACCAGCGCCATCGGAAGGCCATCGGCCTCCATGGCTCGGCAGGCTTCATGAAGCGCAACCAGACTTGACGAGCAGGCCGTATCGATGGTCATGCTCGGACCGTGCAGGTCGAAGAAATACGAAAGGCGGTTCGCAATGATCGAAAGCGACGTGCCCGTCATGGCATAAGGTCCGGTCACGCCCGGATCATCGGCATGAATCATGCCCATGTCGGTGGATGCCGCGCCGACATAAACAGCCGTCTTCGACCCCGCTGCTTCCGACGGCGGAATGCCGGCGTCCTCGAAAGCCTCCCAGGCCATCTCAAGCACCATGCGTTGCTGCGGATCAAGGGCTTCCGCCTCTTTGGGGCTCATGCCGAAAAAGGCGGCATCAAACTTCCTGACGTCGCCCACAATGCCCGCACTGACGGAACAGGTTCGTCCGGCAGCCTTGCGATCGGGATGCCAATACCGGGCCAGATCAAAGCGCTCTCCCGGCACGGACGTCACCACGTCCATGCCGCCGGCCAATACATCCCACAATCCATCAAGCGAGGTCACGCCGCCGGGGAAGCGGCAGCCAATGCCCACGATGGCAAAACCTTTGTCGTAAACCATACCCATTCCTTTCAGCATTATCGAATTCGCACGCAGGCTCTACAGCCGGACATCACACTTCACGATGTCATGCATGCAAATTGTATATGTTTGGGTTTGTTGTACGGCTTTCGAACAACAAACCCAAACATACTCGCGCTCAGAGATTCTGCAACGAAATCTACAGAAAAAGAAACCCTCTGTATGCAGAGTACAGAGGGTTTCTTCAAGCATCAGGAGACAGATTCAATCACAATCATCCTGACCCTTCCTCATGCGATTTTTCAAACTCAACGAAGAAGGAGATTAGAAGCGATGCGTCAGACCGGTGTAGGCCTGGCCGACGAATTCCTTGTAATCGCTGGAGTCATTGCCGTTTTCGATCTTGGACTGAGCAACGCCACCGCCGACATAGAGCTCGGTGCGCTTGCTGAGCGGGTAGACATAACGAGCGGAACCGCCGATATAGGAAGCATCCAAGTCTTCAGAGACAGTTTCACCGATGTCCTTAAGGCCTTCGATCTTGCCGTCGACATAGTAGAGACCAACCGTGAGGTCGCCGGACATGACCGGAACGATCGTGCCGACATGGAGACCGTAGCCCTTCATGCCCTTGATCGTTTCGTTCGCATCAAAGTCGCTATCCGAGCCGAGCATCTCGAAGCCGAAAGCGTTGTCAGCACCTTCAAAGTACTGAGCCATCACGAAGGTCTTGGCAAAGCCGCAATCGTAGTTGCCGCCAAGGTAAACCGTCTGTCCGTCCTTGCGAACGAACTTGCGGTCTTCGGCGTTGCGGTTGGTGTATTCATAGGCACCCACCAAATTGAGAGCACCAAATTCGGCCGTCACCGCACCGGACATGTACTGATTGTTCTTGGAGGATTCAGCTGCCTCGCTGCCGCTCTGGTTGAAAGAGTACTGGAACGTGCCCTGGATGCCGGAGAACTTCGGCGTCTGATACGTGATCATGTTGTCGGCACGGCCGGAAATGTTCAGACCGAGGATTTCGTTGTCGCCGCCGTCAAAGGCATCGCCAAACTTGTAGACGATGTCATAGGTGCCGGCAGAGGAGGCAACGCCGCCCATGCGGCCCATGGAGAGCGTACCGAAGTCAGTATAAAGAGAGACGGAAGCTTCACGATCGAACAACGTGTTGCTGGTCTTGAATTCGCCGGAATCAGACTTGAAACCGTTTTCAAGCACGAAGCCGACCTTGAGACCGTTGCCGAGCTCTTCCGTGCCCTTCAGGCCGAAGCGGCTGCTCGCATTGATGCCGGATTCGAGACCGAGGGAGTTCTCTTCAAGGTCGGTCGCCGGATCGCCGTCAGCTACATCATTGTACTGATACATCAGACCGGTATCGATCACACCGTACATCGTAACTTCGGCAGCCATGGCGGTGCCGGCAAAAGCGCCGAGAACGGCGACAGCAGCAAGAGTCTTCTTAAACATATTCAATCCTGTTCAAAAATCTTGTCGATCGCTCATCAATAATGGCGACCGTTGATTTGCTTACTTAAGACATAAGCTTCAAGTGTTCTGCCAGGGACTCGATGTTCCAACAGACAGACACTTCACTGTAGATCTTAGCAAATCAGTTTAACATTCGTGATCAATTTCTCAAGAATGCCCCGCACCAGCTCGCAAGCTATTGCTTTTGTGCAACATCTGTTCATCATGAGAATCAACAGCAGGCAAAGGCAAGCCGTCGGGCGAATCATTTGCACCTGACAGCTGCCTTTGTGCCGCAGTCCCGATCACGCGAGCGGGACTGCTTCGTCATCAGAAGCGATACTGCGCGTTGAGCATCAGCTTCGTGGCGGAACGCTCTTCGTTGCCCCAGTCGTAGCCGGCATTGAGGCCGAAGCGGAAGTTGT
>ERZ1026870.273-NODE-273-length-32260-cov-111.974569_pt1 | contig 32260 bp, 26 predicted proteins | sample MGYA00380165_ERZ1026870 | MGnify/ENA primary metagenome ERZ1026870 (study PRJEB33269, sample SAMEA4719801) | human gut metagenome | biome: human-associated habitat; feature: organic feature; material: feces | place: Cameroon | collected 2013-10 ...
TAAGGGACTATTTGATTAATTAATTAACGTGTCCAATTTTTATTGGACACTAATGGGACTATTTGATTAATTAATTAACGTGTCCAATTTTTATTGGACACTAATGAGAATATATATATAATGAATAAGCAGAATCAGTACATAGACGATATTTTCCCCAAAGATATAAGATAAAAATACTGAAGCCAATAGTTTTATTACTGACAAGTACTCTTCTCTTATACTTTCTACAACCATCATAAAGAATCCATGTAAGTAACAGAACAAACACTATTGATGACATCACACTTACAGTAAAGTATTTCAATATTAGCAACAAATATACATTACACAAAGAATCAAATAATTCTTCAAAGCAAAAATAAATACCAACAAAACAAATCAGCAATTTATTATCAGATAAAAATATATCCAAGCCTTTATTTTCTATGAAATGCATACATTTATTCCATACTCGATTAATTAATTTATTTCCCATTTTCATTATACGTTAAAATGTTATTATACAAAACACTATTAGAAAGACTATGCAACTATTTTAACAAATTGCTAATCATCAAAATAGCAATTGGACGAAAACATCGTTTTCGCTCAGCAACAAATCGATTGAAGAAAAACTTTTCTTCATCAATACACACGATATGAGTATTTGACATATAATTCATAATCCTATATACTTTTCTGCAAAAGTAATAAAAAAAATTGGAACCCAATACATCTTCCGCCTTTTTATTTTCCTCACAAAAAAAACAAAAGGCATTTAATCATAAGAATCATAGGTATTTCTCCCTTACAATACAGAAAGTTACGTTAATATTTGGCTCTATAAATATTTTGCTATATCTTTGCATCACCATTGATTTCATTAACATGCAGAAAGAACAAGATCATACTTTGGCTGCTATCCGTGAATGCCTGGCTAAGAACATGCCGGCTAACGGGAAGGCGATACTTTTCGGCTCACAAGCTAGAGGCACCGCCAGGGAGGATAGTGATTGGGATATTCTAATCATCTTGGATAAAGAGGAGCTTCTTCCTGCTGATTACGACAACATAACCTACCCTCTCACCATGCTAGGTTGGGATTTAGGAAAAGAAATCAATCCTGTGATGTATTCTACCAAGGAATGGAAAAAGTATAGGAATACTGCTTTCTGCAAGAACGTGGAAAAGGAAGGCATTAGATTATTATAGACAAGAAAAGCTATATACTACTGAATATCAACAAGTTCTAGCAACACCATGAAATATGGTGTTGCTAGAATTGTTTATTTCCGCTATGCGGATTGGCTATACACAGCCATTAGGAATGCTAACATATATTGTAATAGGAGGCCTAAATAAAAACTGTCACAACTGTAATGTAACGCTTTTAGTACAAGTAAATCCTAAGCGATTAAAAGTATATATTACTGGCTATCAACACTTTAAGTCTAGTGACCCTGCGTTTCACAGGGTCACTAGAATAGGTAGGTCTGGCTAATTTACTGTATCTACCAGTTGGCTGTCTCTACCCATACGCAGCGTTTCGCTGCATCATGTGGATTAACACTCTGGTTTACAGCTATATACTCTTTTTTAGTCCTATGCATCAAATGCTTGATTATGCTTGTCACGATTAGCTGTGGCTTGAGAATAATGATAGCAGCGAAAAAACAAAAAAAGTCAGGTCTAGCGACGCTGCGAAACGCAGCATTGCTAAACCTAACCTAACTCTTTTGCTTGCTTTCATTACTTTCCCATAACTCACATGTTGCTCATTACTCCGAGCGATGTACCAATGGCTGTAGTCATACAAAAGTTACTTACCTGCGTTCTTACCATTCCGTGGAGTGCACTTTACTTTACGATACTTAATGTTCCCTGTCCATTTTTTTTGTGAGTAGTGATTAGTGAGTAGTGTGTAGTGAGTAGCGAGTAGTGTGTAGTGAGTAGCGAAGGAATGGTAAGTAACTCTTGGCTTTCTAAAAAATCAGAGGGGGACGATTTCTCTGAATGACGGTGCAAAGGTACAACTTTTCTCGGATACCACCAAAAAACACCCTGCACTGTTCTGTTAAACGGAATTAACATTTGCAACGGATTCAGTTAAAAATAAAAACTCATAGATCTTTGGGTGAGAAAACTATGAGATGATACCAGGAACTCTATGAGATGATATCTGGAAAAGCTTAGTGCGTTTTTGCTCTCATTTTACTCAAAAACGTTACAGTTACAGTTGTGACAGTTTTTTTTCGAAGGGGGTACCCCGTTTTTTGCAAGTTTCAATCTGTAAGTAGTATATAATAACTTATATATATATATATAATATATAAGTTCCTTCTATATAACGAAAGAAAGAGGGGTGCGAGAAAAAACTGTCACAACCGTAACGTAACGCTTTTTGCCTCACCAAGCGTTCATCGAGAAATCGCACAGAGGGCAACAGAATGTCTATTTATTTCACACAAAGATAGTCGTACAACTAAAGGGTATACAGTCGTACAACTAAAAGATATATAGTCGTACAACCAAAAGGTATATAGTCGTACAACTAAAAGATATATAGTCGTACAACCAAAAGGTATATAGTCGTACAACTAAAGGGTATACACTCGTACGACTAAAGGGTATACAGTCGTACGACTAAGAGGTGTATACTCGTACGACTATTCAGGTTGTAGTTGTACGCTTTAAAGGTGTTGCGACTAGGCTCAGCAGACGTGCTGACTGCAGTCAGCAGACCTGGCTACTAGGCTCAGCAGGTCTGCTGAGCCTAGTAGCAACAGTCAAGAAGATACCTTCCCGAACCCCGAAAGAGACCTTTTTGAACCCCGAAAGAGATATACTTGAGCCCTAAAAGAGACGTACTTGCAACCACGAAGAGACGTTCTTGCAACCAAGAAGCCCTACGCTTTATCAAGGAAAAACCAACTCATAATTGGTGCTTCTGCCACCCTCTCCTGTGGGTCTCAATATGCCCTTGGCTATCAAATCCTTGATGTCACGATTGGCCGTGTCCTGAGAACAATGATTTATCTTATACCATTTGGAGGAATTCAACTTGCCTTCAAAACCATCAAAAAGCATGTTGAGAACCTTACGCTGACGCTCGTTGATGGAAACCATGCGATGCGCATCCCAAAACCTGGACTTGCGCAATACTCCTTCTGTTTTCGCAAAAGCAGCTTCCAGCGCTAACTTCAATGTCTGCAAAAACCACTGAATCCAAGGCGTCACGTCAAGACCACCCTTCTGAGCCTGCTCCAGATATTGATAATAATCTTTACGATGATTCAGAATCTCAGAAGAAAGACTATAGTAACGCTGGGAGGTCTGATCGGCACGAGACAACAACAGCTCTGTCAATGTTCGGCATATACGACCATTGCCATCATCGAAGGGATGAATCGTTACAAACCAAAGATGCATAACGGCTGTCTTCACCAATGGATCAAGCGTATTTTCGGCATCAAACCAACAAAGAAAATCTGACATCATACATGGAACGTCCTTACTTGCGGGAGCCTCATAATGTATCTTCTCATGGCCTAAAGGTCCAGAAACAACTTGCATAGGCTCTTCTCCCTGACGCCAATTACCCACTAGAATTTTATGGATACCACTTCTTCCCGTAGGAAACAAAGCTGCATGCCAGGAGAACAAGCGTTCGGCATCCAACGGCATATCGTAATGCTGCACAGCATCTACCATCACCTGTACGACTCCTTCTGTATAATGATCAGAGCTTTTCAATCCTTCATACTCCAAACCTAACTGTCGTGCAACAGACGAGCGGACACTGTCTCGATTCAATTCCTCGCCTTCAATTTTTGCAGAGTGTACAATTTCCTGAGTCATAGACTCCAGCATAGACAGATTCTGTTCTTCAAAACCGAACATGGAAACTCTACCCAGCAATTTGCCTCTCAGCAGATTGATTTCTGCCAGGATATTGCTGAAACTGGTATCATCCCATTGCATGCGGGGCCAGCCTTCCTGTTGCCATATATATTTAGTACCTCTCATCATTGTAGTCTTTTTAATAATGATTTCAAATTCTCCCTGCAAAAATATACATTTTTATCGAATACTGCAAGTTTTGCGGAGATTATTTGCCTTATTCTCCGCAAATTTGCGGAGAATAGCCATGAAAAGGATAGGAAAAGGCATCATGCAAGAACTCCTGATGCATTCCGCTAAGCCCCCGAAATGCAATACAAAATAGCGGTAGAATATTTAGCCTTAAGGATAAATAAATTTAGCCTTAAGGCTAAATATTTTTTGCCTTAAGGGAAAATATATTTTTGCTTTTGAAAAGGCTTCATGACACATTGCTCTCCAATCTTACCGTCGTTTTTTTCAATATCAGAAGAAGTTATTGTCGGTTTTTCTCCACTATCCGGTAATTTGTCATCGGCAACACTAGGAATAAACAGCGTCATCTCTACCCTATCGGGACGATTTGCTATATTTATTCTCCGTTTATTTAAATAAATTTCGAGCATCAGGAAGCTTGACTCCTGATGCTTCCGCAGTAATCTTCATCCCTATTTACATTGTAATGGATAAATAATAGGAAAAAATAAAGAGGACCTATAAGGTGTCTTTAATGGACAACCTCATAAGTCCTCCCTTGTTTTGTACAAGTAGATGCTTTTAATGCTTATGGTATCACAACTTTTTTACTTGTTCCATTTGTATATTTCACAATGTGTAGTCCTTTCTTATCCGATGGAATTCTGCAACCCGACAAGTCATAATGAGCTATCACCGTCTCACCTTCAGTGGTCATTACACTACTAATGCCACTAGGAACAAATTCCTGAACATCAATGAAGTCTTTCCATACCTCAGCATGGGCATAAGCATCCAATGACCCTTGTGGCACATAAAGCGTTGTCAGTTCCTTGTCTGTAAGGTTTAAAGCTGATAAAACACGATCTACATATATGTCCAACCACGGGTTATACACACTCGTTGTCATCTGACAAACAGGCGGTATGTTGCGATAAACATAAATCTTACCTATAGTATCAGCAGAAAACACGATTTGACTAACCAGATCTTCTATATATTTACCAATCTCCAATGTCTTGAATTTCCAAGAATGATGTAATTTATATTCTGCTAAATTACGACCATAATAGAGATTTTCCAGAGAGTCAGTATCTACAATCCATGAATTTCCTTCCACGTGCAGGCTATCCGTTCCATCTTCCAATCGTAAGGTTCTCAGAGAATCCCCATATATGGTTGTTAAGGTGAGAACTGAATTTGGAATAGATAGATTGCAAATAGCGGTAGCTTTGAAAGCATCACCATAAACAGTCTTCACCCCCTGTGGCAGAGTTATCTGAGCCAAACTAGAGCAACCACTGAAAGTATATGCCTCTAAACTTTCCAAAGATGCAGGCAAGTTCACCTCTTTCAGCCCGGTACAACCACTAAATGCTCCCTGGCCGATGAAGGTAACACTATTAGGAATCGTGATACTCTCCAAACCTAAAGTATTCTTGTTTTCGTTCAATAAATTATATGCAAAGGCCTCGCCTGCAATACTCACACAATCATCTTTTACGACAATATGAGTATTTGATGGAATCACGCCTTTATAAGAGTATAGAACATTACCGACGTAAACTATTCCGTCAGCTTGACGCTCCAGCCACTTTGTGCCGTCAAAAGCACCTGTACCAATTTTTTGCAAGTGAGAGAATCCCTGGATATTATCCAATTTGCTACAATCGCAGAAGGCATTATCACCTATAGTAGTCAGATTCCCTGGCAATGAGATAGAGGCCAAACTATCGTTGTAGGCAAAGGCATAATTACCTATATGAAGCAAATTGTCTGGCAATTCAACAGATGCCAATCTACTGCACGAAGCAAAAGCACTTTCATCAATAAAAGAGCCTTCAGACACCTGTTGACTAGTACTTCTTGTTTCGCCTTTTTTCTTCCATACCAGTTTTTTTAAGTATTGACATTGGCTAAACGCACTTTTGTCAACGAAGCGGGTATTCTGCGATATATAAACAGTCTCGATGCCCTGACAGTCACTAAAAGCATACGGAAGGATCCGTTGAACCGTATAAGGGACAACCAAATGTTTCAGCTCCTCTCCTTGGATAGTCAAAGACCAAGACCCTGGCTTTGATCCTTTATCCCATACTATTTTGCACCACTGTTCCAAGGTGCCCTCATAGGTAATATATGAATATCCAGCAAAATAGAAAGCACTATTCTCTGCTCGTTTGAAGTTCTGACCCAATGTAAGTTTTTTCAACTTACTGCATGCACTGAACGCTGCTTCTTTTATAGTTTCACACCTTATGATGGCTGAGGTAAACTTACAAAATGAGAAGGCATCATTGCCTACATATTTTACTGTTGAAGGTATCTCAATAGATTGGAATCCTTTAAAGCAGGTAAAAGCATAAGCTGGGATGGAGTCAACACCAGCTGGTATCACCAAGTCTGTCACTAGATGATAACGTTCCAACTTTGTGTCGTCTGTCACAAAGAAATGACTGGCGTTACTTAACGGATTGGTATCTTCAGGATAACCACTTACCAAGAATTTGGTACGACACCAGTCTTTCAGCGTTCCATTATAGTAAACATGCAGGTTCTTCAAATTATGAAAGGCAGCATCACCCACGCTCTCGATGTTTTTACTCAATACAATTGCCTTCAACGACTTACAACTAAAGAATGTACTTTCCTCTATTTTCCTTACTCCATCAGGAATGACAATGGAGTCTATCTTACAATCAGAAAAAGCGGCGGAACCTATTGTCTGTAACCCAGCAGGCAGGCTTACTGTAGATAAACCAGAATTACTGAATGCCCCACCGCCGATACTCTTAACAGTCGTAGGCAACTTTATAGTAGATAAAGAGACGCATCCCCAGAAGATTCCATTAGGAATCTCCGTCATACCATCAAATAATTGTACAGAAGAAAGAGTTTGACAATTCTCAAAGATGCCATTTCCTAAATGTACAGCACTGACAGGAATGGACACCTCAGTGATTCCCGTGGCAGAAAAGGCATATTCCCCAATAGAATCGAGCGTGGCTGAAAATGTCACGTTTTCCAAAGCACTACATCCTTGAAAAGCATTATTAGCAATAGTATCAACAAGTAGTGTTGTACTTTTCAACGTAGTACAATTGCTGAAACCTTCAGCTATGCCTGCTGCCTTAGCTATAGTCAAAGAAACGAGGTTCAATGATGATCCCCAATCCCAAGAATTATGCAGAGGCTTTCTACCGATATATAGGTCTTGGACAGTACATCCTATATTGTTCAACACTATATTAGTCATGCCGTCTTCAATCCTAAAAGACAGGAACGAACAACCCAAGAAAGCATCATTCTCGATATTCTCTACAGAAGGAGGAATCGTGATTTTCTGTAAAGATGTGCAATTATTGAAAGTGTCCCATTCGATTGTCTTCAAACTGTCTGGCAACGAGATAGACTCTAATGAAGTACAGTCTTGAAAAGCTTGACTACCTATTGTTCTAATGGTATTCGACCATGAAACACTCTTCAGCTTCTGACAGTTTTTGAAACAACACCATGGTACTGAATCAAGGTTGCGAGGCCAAACCACGGAAACGAGCTCGCTGCAATTTTCAAAAAAAGGAGAGTTTTCATCATCTATCTCACCATTGAAATCCTCCGAAAAAGTGACTGATGTAACTTTCGAGTTTTGGAAAATATCACCCTTAACTCTCACAACAGCGTATTCATTTCCGTTAAAAATGACACTACCTGGCACCACAATATCGGTTTGGTCTCCCGACAATCCCACAGCTACAGCTGACTTTTCACTCCCATCCAAGTTGTACTCCAATCCTTGGATATTTATACCAGCAAACAGCTGTCCACTTGTCGATAACAATACGATAAAAAGTAGAAGTTTTAAAAATCTCATAAGCCATAATACCACAACACTATAATTAATATTTTCATAAGTTCCTGAGCAACTTCTTGTTGCTCAGAAACTTGCCATATATGAAGATTCAATTAACCTAGTGTTGCAATAAAATCAAACAAACCCTCATAAGGCACGACAAAGATACAGATAAAATTTGAGAAACTCACAACTTTGGCGATTTTTTTCAAGAACAGAGCAATTTTATACCCATTTAGTTTAAACCCCTCTGTCTTACAAGAACGCAATGGTCAAACCCGCCATCACGATGCTTACCATCGACATCAGTTTTATCAAAATATTTAACGATGGACCCGATGTATCCTTAAACGGATCGCCCACCGTATCGCCCACTATCGTGGCCTTGTGGTTCTCGCTACCCTTGCCGCCAAAACTGCCCTCTTCTATCATCTTCTTCGCATTATCCCATGCGCCTCCAGAATTTGACATGAATACGGCTAGCGTGAATCCGGCAGCCAGACCGCCCGTAAGAAGTCCCAATACGCCGGCTACACCCAAAACCAAACCTACTACAATAGGAATAATAATGGCCAGCCACGATGCTGGCTATCGGGATGAGCCAAAAAACTAATGGAATGTTGTTCATAACGGTATAATTTATTTTGATTAATACATCACCTTGCGGGTGATTACCTTGCCCTTTGCATCAATCTGCTTCACGATATTAACGCCTTGACGCTTATCATCTTGCAAAGCTCCATTCAAGGAATAGATTCGCTGCTTAATGATGGCTGCTGAAGAGGATGAAGAAGAGGAAGGAGAAGTGGCTTCGATGCCCTGGATGCCTGTGATTGGCTCGCCCTGATACCAGTGGGCAATGTCTTCAGCAGACAGGGCATAGTTGTAGATGCGGAGGTCGTCGATGTTGCCCTTGAACAGTGGGTCGGCACTAAACTGGCTCTTTCCTACATAGCAGCGACTCAGGTTCAGCATGGCTGGCGTGCAGGTCATCTGCTTGCTGCCCTTCTGCTTGCCATCCACATAAAGCACTGCCTGCATGCTCTCATCAAGGCTGACTACCACATGATGCCAACCGGTCTGCAGACGAGATGCCGAAAGTATCTGCTCCACTCCATCGTGCTTGATGACAAAGCGCATCTGGCTGCCATTGCTTGGCGTGAGGAACATATATTCGTCGGTGCCATTGCCGAAATCGAAGATGCGGGTCCACTGTGCACCAGTGTTCTTCCAATAAACCCAGGCTCCGATGGTGAAGCAAGTCTGATTAGCCACCTGGGCTGGCAACTGCAGGAAGGCATCCTGACCATTGAGCACGAGGCTCTGGGTGCCCTCTTTCTTGGATGAAGAAGCGTAAGAGATGGTTCCTGCCGACACGGCATCCATCAGATTAATGGTGGTATCGCGCAGACTGCCCTCCATGCTGTAAGAAGCCACCAGGGCAGCCATTTCAGGCAATTCCACCTGCACCTCATCGCCAGCCTTCGACATGTTGCTGGAGTGGTCGATGGCCTTCAGCTTATATAAATAGGTATGGCCCGGCTCGCAAGTGTTATCTACGAAAGCGGTATCCTTCACCTGTCGGCCTATCACCTGCCACTGGGCATCTTCTGCATCGGCATTGCCACGAAGCACCATGTAGCCCTCCAGATCCTTGTCTGTATTGGCATTCCAGGAAAGGAGCACGGAAGCCGTCTGAGCCTCTGCCGTTAATCCCTGCGGTACCTTAGGAGCCACGGTTTCGCAAGCCGCACCATAAGGCAGGATGCGCCAGCGCTGCTCCGCATTGCCTGTAAAGGCATGCTGCTGCACGTTGGTGCCATCGGTGGTGTTCATCACCTGAAGATACAAGCCTGAATGGCGGGAACGGATGTAATAATCGCCATTGCCGGCATATTCAAACGACCACTGCTCGTTGCTGCCCACGGTGCCATTATAAGCTATCAGCGTACCGCCAGTTACGGTTGACCAGTTGAGCACATCGGCATACATTTCCTTATTATTGGCACACTGCAGGGTGAAATATCCAAAGTCGCCACCGATGCGGGAATCCACGGCATTGACCACCCATTTCTGGAAAGACTTCGACTTGGAATAGGTGCCCTGGGTAAGGTTGGTGCCCGCCTGTACAGGATTGCCCGCTGCCTGGAGCACCTTTCTTGATTTCTTGTTCATGAGCACGTAATCGCCATTGGTGATAGGATACGGAGGAACATCCTCGCCGCTGGTGATGCGCACCATGCGCTCGGCATTGGTCTGTCCCTTCTGATAGCCCGTACCGCCTGGCATGTTGATGGAGAAGGCACGCATCGGTCCGTAGCCATCGAAATAGACATCACGGCCCTTGGATACGAAATCATAGGAATGGGTGGTTGCCTGGCGCTCGGAAGAACCGATGAATCCCTCTACCTTGCCATCAGGCAGGCGATAAACGGCGGCTGAGGTCCAACTGCCACGGTCTTCGGCATAGCCCAACCGGCTGCCTCCTGCAGTGTTTGCCTTGCAGAATTCGCCTCTTGCCACGCCATCGAAGCTCCACCAGATACCATTCTCCATGCCATATTCCACGCCTACGATGGCCTCACCCACATTGTGAAGCTCATCAGCCGTAGCCACCTTGCCATCGTTCTTCACGGTCTGGAAGAAAAGGGCATAGTTATCGAAGGAACCTGCCAACTGATGGGTGTTTCCCTCGTCAAGATAATCCTTGAGTGCATTGTACCAAGGCAAAGCCTCATCGCAATTGAGCGTGTTTCCGCCACAGATGCGGATTCCGGCGAAATCGGCATCCGCCTTGATGAGTTTGCAGATGTTCAGGAAATCGGCCTTTGTGCCTTCGTTCCATGCCGTATAATCAGGCTCATTGAATGGTGCCACACTCTCTACGATGAGTCCTTTCTGCTGGGCATATTTCACGGTGGCCTTGATAACGCGGAACCACTGCTCAGGCTTGCCCTTGTAGTTGGCTGCATTGAGCGCCTCGTGGTCGCAGTTGATTTCCACCGAAGTGGCTCCCGAAAGCTTGATATGGGCGATGCGGGAATTGAGGGCAGTTTTCTGGGCAGCAGAAAGCTCGCCATCCTCCCCCACCAGGTCGCTAGGCTGGAAAGAAATTCTACCCGTAGAAATCAGATTCTTGCCGATATGGTTGGTTCCTCGGCGCACGTTACCCTCGTCGTCCCAAGCGGTATCCATGCCCCAGCGCACAAAAAATTCTCTGCCTACATCGTTCCAATCGAAAGGAACGGTGGTGGAACCTACGTTTGGCTGCAAATACATTGAAGCGTGCGATGGTCGGAAATCTGCGGTCTGAGCCTGGGTATTCTGTGCATACTGTGAGAATGCAGCCAATCCCAAAGCAATGAATAATGTCGTTTTCTCCATTTAGTTGAAATGTTTTTTACGTTTATAATATGTTAGTTTGTACTAAGTTGCTGCAAATATACAATAAAATATTGGTTCTGAAAAATATCTAGCCATTCTTTCGTGAATTTTTGAAGAATATTTTGTTTTCTCATAAAAAAGCAGTAACTTTGCCGATTCAAGGACAAAAGAGAAATCATAATTATATAATAATATCATTAAAAAGTAAAATAAACAACCAAGTAATGAAGACTCATACGACATCAATTACAAGCCACAATAAACATCACTACAGGGAACTGCTTTCCATCGGTATTCCTATCATCATCGGACAGCTGGGTACCATCATCCTGGGATTCGCCGACACGCTGATGATTGGCCATCACAGTACGCCCGAACTGGCGGCTGCCGGACTGGTGAACAATATCTTCGGTCTCGTATTCGTATCCTACATGGGATTCACCTACGGACTCACCCCTATCATCGGCAGGCTTTACGGAGAGGAACGCACAGACTGCATCGGACAGAAGGTGCGCAATTCCTTCTTTGCCAACATGATTACGGGCATTCTCTTCACCCTGGTTCTCATCCTGCTCTATTTCAACCTGGGGCGCATCGGACAGCCGGAGGAACTGCTCACACTCATCCGCCCCTACTTCCTGGTGAACCTGGCATCGGTGCTCTTCATGGGCATCTTCTTCACGATGAAGCAATTCCTGGATGGTATCGGACAGACCAAGGTGGCGATGTGGGCGATGATAGGCGGAAACGTGGTCAACATCCTGGGCAACTGGGTTTTGATTTACGGTGTTGCGGGATTCCCGGAGCTGGGTTTGCTCGGAGCGGGCATCTCTACCCTGGTAAGCCGCATCCTCATGGCGACGGCTATGGTGAGCATGGTGATGGTGTGCAGGAAATTTGCTGATTACAGGCACAATATCATTCATAGTGAAATCAACAAGGTGGATTTCAAGGAGATGAACCGGTTGGGATGGCCTGTGGCATTGCAATTGGGTATGGAATCGGCTGCCTTTACGCTGAGTTGCGTGATGGTGGGCTGGCTGGGCACTATTCCGCTGGCGGCTCACCAGGTGATGATTACCATTTCGCAGCTGTTCTATCTCGTGCTTTCGGGTATGGCGGCAGCGATGGCTATCCGCGTGAGCCACTTTATGGGACAGAAGGACTATGCTGCGGTGCGCCGCAATGCCTACGACGGATTCCGACTGAACCTGCTGTTCTCGCTGTGCATGGGATTGCCGGTGCTCTTGCTCCGCCACCAGATAGGCGGATGGTTTAACGACAATGCTGAGGTTCAGGCTTATGTGGCGGTATTGATTATCCTGATGATGGTGTATCAGTTTGGCGACGGCCTGCAGTATACCTTTGCCAATGCGCTGCGAGGCATCGCCTGCGTAAAACCGATGGTGCTCTATGCCTTCATCGCCTACTTCGTCATTTCATTGCCTTTGGGCTATACCCTCGGTTTTCCATGCGGCATGGGCTTGCTGGGCATCTGGATAGCCTTCCCGTTTGGTTTGACCATAGCGGGCGAAATGTATCGAAGAAGATTTGAGAAGGAATTGAAAAAGATAGAAAAGGAATAAGAATCGAAAAGAGGGTGTGCCATGGATTTATGACACACCCTCTTTTTATATTTTAACTGATCAATGATTCTTACTCAGCAACCTGCTCAGCACGATCATCTACGTTCTCACCCTCTGTAGGAGCGAGAGTAGCCTTGAAATCGGTGATGCCGTACTTGGCAAGAATGTTGTACCACTGGAGGAGCTTCTTGATATCGCTGTCGTGTACACGGTCGCGGTCGTAGTTAGGAAGAACCTCAGCGAAGTAATCGTGGAGCTCAGCAGCTGGAGCCTTCTTGTAGTTGAAGGTGCTAGGCTTGCCCTCTTCCTTCTTGCTTACGCTGTCGAGAACCTCCCACAATGGAACCTCGTCAGCATCAGTATACATAGCGATGTCGCCAAGACTTGTAACGCGGTCTGTTGCGAAAGCTGGCACACGCTTGTGAGTCTCGTCGAGAGTCTCAACGATAAGAGTTCTGTTACCTCTTGAAACCAGTTTGTAAAGGCCTGGCTTGCCTGCAATTGAAAGGATTGTTTCCATTTTCTTATTTTTCTATTTTTTATATGATTTCTTTTATTTCAAATGAATTCCCGGATGATTCAAGCCATCCAAATGATTCAGCAGTTTTACTACCTGTTCTTCCACATCCCTCACCCCATCATTCACGATTTCAAAATCAGAACGGGCTTTGAGTTCTTCCTGCGGCATCACAGCATCTATCCATTGCTGCGCCTTCTGCTGCGAGATATGATCACGCTGCATGATGCGTTCGATACGCACGGGGATGGGAGCTGTGACACAGACCACGAAATCGAAGTGGGTGCGACGATAGAAACCGCTATCAAAGAGGATGGCACTCTCCAACCAGCTGCAGTCGCTCTTTTCGAAATCGCGTGCCACGGCTGGATGCACCACATCATTCACTGCCTGCTTGTTTGCCTCGCCGGTGAGGATAAACTGGGCAAGCACGGGCTTCTGCAAGATGCCATCGGCACTATACACCTCCTCGCCCACCAACTTCTTCAAGTCGGTCTGCAAGTCAGCATCCTGCCTCATCAACCGCTTAGCCCCGGCATCGCAGTCGTAAACCCTGATGCCGTGCTTCTCCAAGATTCTGCACACATAGCTCTTTCCACTACCTATGCCCCCCGTTATAGCTATCTTCATCATAGTAGAAAAACTATCAACTATAAACTATCAATTATAAACTATCAACTATAAACCATCATTGCTGTTCCAGCAGATAATCCACCCTATCTATTTCGAGCGATGCCTTGCTCACGGAGCGTGGCACACTGCGAAGCTGCAAGGTGCATTTATCCGACGGATTGGCTGCCAACTCTTCGTAATCTACCACCACCTTAAACAGGTTTGGCTTGATGGTACGGAAGAGACTGGCTCCGATGGTAAACCTCACTGTCACCTTGGAAGGGAAGGTTCTGAGCACCATGCCCGGAGGCATATTGATGGCAGTAATCGACACTTCGATAGCTTCTTCGGTCAGCACATCAGGATATACCGACAATCTAACCGTAGACGGAACGATTTTAACGCCACGAATCTTCCTGATCTTCACCGCCTGGCGGATGGTATCCTGAAGATTGCGGTAATTGAAAGGTTCTATCTCTACCGTCTGAAGCTTGTCAAGCTGCTGCTTGTTGGCATACACGGTGACTATAGACGGATAGAATTCCGTATGAGCCAGATAATAACTCTTGCTGGTCGTAATCTTACCCCTGAACACCACCGGCACCTTCTTGGAAGTTCCATAGGTGAAATAGAAGTCGAATGCACCCGGTTTTACCTGCAGCAGTTTACTGGAACCATACATCTGCGAGAGCACCTGTTTCTGCACATCCGTCAGCGGTATCACTCCTTTGCCTTCATCCTCATCAGCATAGTTGCTGAATCGGAAGACGAGAGGACGGAAATCGTAGGTAACGAGCGTGAATCCCTTATCCCTCACCGTAACGCGCACGGTATCAGGCAGTTCACCCGTTATCACGGCATTTCCAGGCACGCCGGTCAAGCGCATAGGAATCTTGAATTCTCTCTCCATGGTCTCATTGAGCGTCATCAACAACCAGAAGGCGCCGCTGAGAGCGAGAAAGAACAAAAAAATCAGAAACTCCTTATTCAGGCCACTGAACAGGAAGTTTCTGACAGCTTTCAATATGTTCCGAACACTACGCATGAGAGTTCCTAGTGAATCCTATTTATGCGTTAGGAGTCTGGCTGGCAGCATCGGCAAATACATAGCCCTTGGCTACAGTGATGACCACGCCACGTGCAATCTCCACATCAACAGTGTTCTGCTCAAGGTTTACATGCTTTACGGTGCCATAAACACCGCCACCAGTAACCACCTTAGATCCCTCGGCGAGAGAGTTCTGGAACTTGCGTATCTCTTTCTGCTTCTTCTGCTGAGGACGAATCATGAAGAACCACATGATAGCGAAGATGGCTACCATCATAATGAGGAAACTCATGCTGCTACCACCAGCAGCTGCTTGCAATACCAAATTTGTCATGTCTTTATGCTATTATTTTGTTGAATTATCTATTTATCTATCTATTCACTCTATCATACTCGGCATTATGCCATTTATAATGTACGCGTACATTATAATATATATTACTTATCGTAATGTGGGCGATGTGGATGGTTTGAGTGATTAGGATGCTGACCGCCTTTGTTGTTCTTGCGCTCAGGCATTTCCTTCTGGATGAGTCCGCGAGAGTTGAGGAAACGGGCGATGCTATCAAGCATACCATTCACATAACCACCGCTTCGAGGAGTGCTGTATACCTTGGCAAGATCCACATACTCGTTGATAGTAACGATGGCCGGGATGCCAGGGAAAGTCATCATCTCGGCGATGGCAATCTGCATGACTACCACATCCATGTAAGCCAGGCGTCCGAAATCCCAGTTGCGGCAGGCATCGCTGATGTAGCGCTGGTAGGATTCGCAATTGAGCAGGGTGGCACGGAAGAGCTTGCGGGCAAAGTCGCGGTCTTCTGCATCCTTATACTCAGGGAGCAACTCCTGGTTTGCCTTGTTGGCTGGGTCGAAGCGCTTGATGGTCTTCAGCACGAAGGTATCTACGATGTCCTTATCGTCATTCCAGTAGAGGCTCTTCTCTTCGAGCATGGCATCGAGTTCATCATTGTTCTGGATGAAAGCCTTGTAGGCACGGCGCCAGAACTCACGGTCGTATGCATAGTCATCGAGTTCCCCCTCTTCGTGATCCTTCGTCATGGAACCATCAATATAGCTGGTATAGAGATCGCTAGAGACAATGGCAGTATAGAGCTTGCGAACCACTTCGATATCCTCTTCCCACGAAGACTTCTTGATATCAATCCACTCTACGAGCATCTTGTTCTCCTCCAACTGCGTAGCGAAGCGGTTGAAAGCCATTCTTGAAGAAGGCTCTGGTGTACCCTCACGCTGAGCTCGTGCCACCTCAACGTCATAACGCTTGCGAGCCTCCTGGGTGATAGCCACCATGAGCTGCAACATGTAGTTGTACAAATCATACGACTTTGAGAGAGCAAACATGAGCTCCTTTTCAGCATTATCAATATTATGATTGCCGTTCTGATAGTATGCGTAGGTTAACTGCACAATCTTACGTCTAATCAAATCCCTATTAATCATTCTCTAATAATTTAAAAGATTTATTTATATATTTACCTAAAACACTGCAAATTTACATATTTAATATATAATATGCAAGAAAACGGGTAATCTTTTCTATTTTTTTAAGGTTAGAAGAGCGTTTTTAAATATTTAACGCATCTAAAGGAATAAAAAACGGGCTAAAACTTGCGTAATTCAAATAAAAGTAGTAATTTTGCACCCGCTTTGCGAGAAAACCTCGCGGGGCATGCTTAAAACAAAGCTAATCCGTGTGATGGCGAGTTAAGGCAAAATTATTATTCACAACTTAATTTAGAGTAACACAAATGAAAGAGATTAATGTAACAGGTCAGAAGCGTACAGACCTTGGCAAGAAAGCTTCTAAGTCATTGCGTAAGGAAGGTTTCATCCCATGTAACCTTTATGGTGAGAAGAAGGATGCAAACGGTGCTCCTGAGGCTATGTCATTCGCAGTTCCATTCACAGAGTTGCGTAAGATTATCTACACTCCTCATGTATATGTAATCAACCTCATCATCGACGGTGAGAGCCACACAGCTATCATGAAGGAGATTCAGTTCCACCCAACAACAGACGCTCCTCTGCACGTTGACTTCTACGAGGTGAACGACCAGAAGCCTATCACTATCGGTATTCCAGTTAAGTTGGTAGGTCTTGCACAGGGTGTACGTGATGGTGGTCGTATGAACCTCTCTATCCGTAAGATCAACGTTACAGCTCCTTACCAGGTTATTCCTGAGCACCTCGATATCGACGTTACAGAGTTGAAGATTGGTAAGAGCATCAAGGTAGGTGACCTCTCATTCGAGGGTCTCGAGTTGGCTACAAGCAAGGCTGTCGTAGTTTGCTCTATCAAGATGACACGTAACGCTCAGCTCGCTGCACAGGCTGCTGCTGAGGAGGAGGCTTAATCGATAGTCATCAAAGATTTTACGAACCTGAGTAAAGCATTATCAAACATTGGATAAATATTTGATTTGTGGGCTTGGTAACCCTGGCGATGAATACGCTGATACCAGGCACAACACAGGATTTATGGTATTGGACGCTTTTGCTAAAGCGTCCAATATTCATTTTGAGGATAAGCGATATGGCTTCGTTGCCGAGACTACGCTCAAGGGAAGAAAGATTATCCTGCTGAAGCCTACCACCTTCATGAACCTGAGTGGTAATGCCGTGAGATATTGGCTGAATCAGGAAAAGATTGACCAGAGCCGACTCCTGGTAATCAGTGATGAGCTCGCTCTGCCGCTGGGTGCTTTCCGCCTGAAGGCGAACGGAAGCAACGGCGGTCACAACGGACTGGGTCATATCCAGCAGCTTATCGGCCAGAACTACGCCCGCCTGCGCATGGGTATCGGCAACGATTATCCACGAGGCGGACAGATAGACTGGGTGCTGGGTAAATACACAGAGGAAGACATGAAGCAGCTTCAGCCTGCCATCGACCTGGGTGTGGAGATTATCAAGAGCTTCGTATTGGCTGGTATCGACATCACCATGAACCAATACAATAAGCTAGGAAAGAAATAATCATGAAAGAATCAGCAAGAATAGACAAGTGGCTCTGGGCTGCCCGCATTTACAAGACCCGCAGCATTGCTGCCGATGCCTGTAAGAATGGCCGCGTCATGGTGGGAGGCGTAACGAGAAAGCCTTCCTTCATCATCAAGCGTGGCGATGTGGTGAGCGTAAAGAAAGCCCCTATCACCTACTCTTTCGAGGTGCTTGATTGCATAGAGCAGCGTGTAGGAGCCAAAATGCTCTTCGGAGTCTATAAGAACGTGACCGATCCTAAGCAGTATGAACTGCTGGAGATGAGTCGCATCAGCGGATTCGTAGATAGAGCAAGAGGCACTGGTCGCCCAACCAAGAAGGAACGCCGAGCCCTGGACGCCTTCGTAGATCCAGCCATGTTTGGATTTGACGAAGAAGGTTGGGACGAGGATGAAGAATAAAAAAAAACTCCCCCTACACTTCAAAGAGTATAGGGGGAGTTTTCGTTACTCCCACTGAGCACTTTTCTTTTGCTGATTCTTTTCATAAAACATCAATCCTACAGCAAAAAGACATATCAAAATTAGTGCTCCACAAATAATTGCAAAATTAATTTCTTGTGTAGTCATAATTATCTTCCTTTCTTTTTCTTATTATTTTTATCATCAGGACTATTGTGATGAACAAACCAAAGTCCTAAACCTAACATCACTAACATAATGATAATTGCTATAGTAACCATTCCTGGAGTATTCATATCTCCAAAAAAACTTGCTAGCAAGAGCGCTGTCAGCATATATTTGGCAACGTCCATTAACCATTTTCCAAATTCTAATCCCATACGCTATTCATTTTACTTTGCAAAGATACTACTTTTTATCAAACAATGCAAGAAAACGGGGATAAAAAAAATCTAAAAATATTCTATATGGTAACAATTTCGTATTTTTTCGCCCGATTTAAGCAAATAATCATTAATTTGTTTGGACTCTATTCTAAAAACCTATATCTTTGCACCCGAAAGATGAAGGTAAGGCATGATAAATGACTACCTCATTTCAGCTTTATAGTAACATACTATTTCAAAAGCTACGTGAATATTAACAGTTTTAAATTTATAATTTAAAAGAGTTATGAAGAAATTATTTGTTATGGCAGCTATGGCGCTGTCTTCAGTAGGTGCTTTCGCACAGCAGGCTGCAGGTACAACAACTCTCCAGCCTAAGGTAGGTTTGAACGTTGCTACAATCGGTGATAACGACTGGAAGGCTGGTTTCGCAGCTGGTGCTGAGTTGCAGTATCAGGCATCAAGCAACTTAGGTGTTGCTGTTGGTGCTCTCTATTCTGTGCAGGGCTACAAGGCCAAGGATGTAAAAGTTGCAGGTATGACCATCGAAGGCGGAAAGTGGAATCCAGGCTATATCAATGTGCCTATCACATTGAACTACTACCCAGTAGCTGGTCTTGCTCTCAAGGCAGGTTTGCAGCCAGGTTTCCTGGTAAACAAGGATGATGCAGAAGACGTTAAGACCGTAGACCTCTCTATCCCTGTAGGTCTCTCTTACGAGTACCAGAACATCGTATTCGATGCTCGTTACAACATCGGTGTAACTAAGATTGCAGATAACGTTGATCACTACAACAACGTAATCCAGATTACTGTAGGTTACAAGTTCGCTCTCTAATCGATCAACTTTTAGTAATCCCAAATAAAATAATCCCCGCTCCTCATAACGAAGAGCGGGGATTTCTTTTTATCATACCTATTTGATTGTCTACCTATTTGATTTTCATTTAGAACATTCTTCCGCCTGGATGACCGCCACCGAATGGACGACCACGGAAATCAGGACGACCGCCAGGACCGCCAGGACCACCAGGTCCTCCCTGACGTGCCTGCTTGCCTCCGAAGAGATTCAAACGATATACCACATGAAGCATCGCATAGCTATTGATGGCATTATACTCCGTATCCGTACGGGATGTAGCAGATATGGCACGGGAGAAAGTGCTCTGCTGACGAAGAATATCGTAGAACTGGAGCATGATGGTCAATGGCTTGCCCTTCAGGAAACTCTGGGAGAGCTGCGCATTCCATACATACTCATCAGTATTCATACTGCTGTCATTATAGCCACGGCGACTGCTGATAGAGAGGCTTGAGTTCAAGCTGGTTCCCCAAGGAGCTGTAAGCGTCATGCTAGGACCATAAGAGAACTGCCAGGTATCGAGGTTGCTGTTAGGCTGCAACTTGTTCTTGGCATGGTTATAATTCAATGTTCCATCAAGCGAAAGCTCCAGCCAGTTGTTGCGATAGCTGAAAGAGAGGCGCTCTCTCCAAGTAGTACTCCTGGTGGTATTCTTCTGAGAATCAGACTGCTTGTCGAGACTCAGATAGCTCACGTAGTTGTTGTAACCCAAGTTGGTATCGGTATTCACGTTCCATACACCGGCACTATCGATAGAGCAGTTGAACATAAAGGCTCCCATCACATTCCAGTTGCCATTGATATTCTCAGGTCGGGTGATTCTACCACCAGTCTTCTCATCATAGGTCACCTTATTGCTGATGCTATTGTTGGTGGTAGAGAAGTTGATGAAGGTCATGACACCCTTGTTGTGGTTCTGCACGAAGTTGTTGTAGAACAATCGGAAGTTCTGGGTGAACGATGGCTTCAAGCCAGGGTTACCCTTCGAGATATTCAGCGGGTCGCTGTTGTCGGTGATATCAAGCAACTGAGAGATGCTTGGCTGAGATGTGGTACCACGATAGTTCACACGCAGGTTGCTCATCTTTGAGAAGCGATAGCGGAAATCGAGGGTTGGACTGATATTCGTTACGTTGCGAACGGTATCTACATGCACGCCCTGATAATCCTGGATATACTTCGACTGCTGAGGCTGAACCATCACACCGAAGTTCAGATTATACTTCTTACGGATGAATCGCATCATCACCTGGATATCATGGTTATAGTTGCGATACTCAGAGAAACGGCTCAACTCATTATCCCTATAGTCATTGAGTTGACCGGCAAACGGATTCAGATAACTATCCCAACCACGATACTCATGATCTCCTGTCATTGCATACTTGCTGAAATCGTAGGTGTTGCGGTCGCTCTTGGAGTAGCTGTAAGTAAACTTATAGCTGAACTGCAGGAAGGTTGCCTTCCAGAGTGGCTCACTATAGGTCAACTGGCCCGCATAACTGTAATCCTTTGAAGGAGTCAGGTTGTAGCGGTTGGTCTGATAGGTAGAATCCTTACCCTCCGCTGTCTGCACAAGATAGAGCTTGGCATTGTTGAGCGAGATGCTTTTGCTGTCCTTATCCGTATATTTGGCATCCATACGCAAGGTGATGTTACGTCCCTTGTTGCCCAACTTGCGGTTTACCTGCAACATGCCACGGATATTGTTGTTATCAGAATAAGTGATGCCATTGGTCAACTGTCTGTTCACCATAGCCTCAGCCTTGTCCAACTCCTCAATACCTTCCTCAGAAAGAGGGTCTTTGGTGGTGATGGTGTAAGGATCCTTGTTGTAAGATGCCGACTGGCTGCCGCTTAAACCATCGCTGGTGCTCCAGGAGATGGAAGGACGGAAGAGGATATTGGTCATCGTATCAGGCATCCACTCCAATCGGATGTTACCATTCCAACTGTTACTGCGGGAGAAACTCTGGCTCAGGCTATTGCTGAAAGAGCTGCTGCTACCCATGAAGTTCTCACTGGAACGACTGCTCCATACATCGCCATCGCTGTGGTTCCAGCGAAGAGAAGTATTGAACTTGAACTTGTTCTTCAACTCATAGTTATAGTTGGCTCCAATCATCTTGCTGGCATTCAATCCGTTGGCACCGCCCCAGAATCCTCTGCCAGGACCACCGCCGAATCCACGGTCGCTGGTATTGTTGGCATTGGCAAAGAGCATGAATCGGTTGTTATCATTGAAATAAGCTCCCATGCCACGCATATTGTAGCGGCTCTTGTTGCCCACACCCAGGTCGATATTGGAAATCAAACCCTTGTTCATACCCTTCTTCACACCGAAGTCGAGCACGGTCTGCTCCTCGCCATCATCGATACCGGTTACCTTAGAGAGATCGCTCTTCTCATCATACGCCTTGATCTTGTCGATGATGCTGGTAGGCAGGTTCTTCAGGGCAGTCTTGGTATCGCCCGTCATAAACTCCTTACCATCCACGAGAATCTTCTTCACTTCCTTACCATTAATTTTGATGGTACCATCGTCGCTTACCTCAGCACCCGGCAGGCGCTTCACCAGCTCCTCAACCACCGAACCTTCCGGTGTGCGGTAAGCCGCTGAGTTATAGACGAAGGTATCCTCCTTCAGGTTCACCTTCTGCGCCATGGCAGTAACCACGGCACCCTTCAGCATGATGGCATCCGCACCGAGAACCACATTGCCCATTGCCAGATTCTTATCGTCGGCAATCTGCACACGCTTCACGGTAGTCTTGTAACCCACACTAGAAATCTTTAGTAAATACTTGCCATTGGCAGGTGCATTGAGATGGAAGAGTCCCTTCTCGTTGCTAATGGCACCCGACACATAAGTGCTGTCGGCCTTAAGTAGCTGAATCGTTACTTGCTCCACGGGGTCCTTGGTATCGCGGTCGATAATCGCACCGCTTATCAGGCGTTCCTGAGCGAAGGATGCCATGGCGAAGATAGCCAGGAGCATCGTCAGAATTGTTCGTTTCATCATTTATTTAATGTTATTATTTATTCTATGCATTTTATAACTGCCTATTTTGACGCACGAAATATAACAAGGTTTAAACTTTTATCATTAAAAAGTGCTTTTTTATTTTGTTTTGTCTCTTATTTAACGTACCTTTGCAACATAATTTCAGATGAGCCAGCCAAAGATGGCTCATAAATAATGACCTTTAAAATGTTTATATGTTATGAATCAGAGAGTTATCATATCAACCCATCTAGAAGGCGAACTGGTGAGCGCCCTTGCCGAATGTGAACACGACAAGCTGTTTGTTCTTACTGATACCACTACCCAGAAAGAGTGCCTCCCGCTGCTGAAGAAATTCTACTGCATGAAGGAAGCACAGGTGATTACGATTCCGGCAACCGACAGCCACAAGGACATCGAGAGCCTCATGATGGTTTGGAAAGGATTGCAGGAGGGTGGCGCCTCTCGTCACTCTTGCATGATTAACCTGGGAGGCGGCATGGTGACCGACCTGGGAGGTTTCGCTGCCAGCACCTTTAAGCGTGGCATCAACTTCATCAATATCCCAACCACCCTGCTTGCCATGGTGGATGCTTCGGTGGGCGGAAAGACCGGTATCAACTTCGGCGGACTGAAGAACGAAGTGGGCGTTTTCAACGACTCCAAGTTCGTGATTCTCGACACCGAGTTCCTGAAGACCCTGGATGCCGAGAACATCTGTTCGGGTTATGCCGAGATGCTGAAGCACGGTTTGATTTCTACCGAGGCGATGTGGGAAGAACTGGTGAGCTTCGACCTTGCCAACCCCGACCTGAAGCTGTTGCAGCGAATGGTGGGTGACAGCGTGAAGGTGAAGGAGCGCATCGTGGAACAGGACCCTCACGAGAAGGGCATCCGCAAGGCACTGAACCTGGGTCACACCTTTGGTCATGCCTTCGAGAGTTGGGCATTGAAGCGCAAGCCTATCCTCCATGGCTACGCCGTGGCATTCGGTTTGATTCCAGAACTTTACCTCAGTGTCATCAAAACGGGATTCCCTACCGAGAAGATGCGCCAGACCGTGAACTTCATCAAGGAGAACTACGGTACGCTGAACATCACCTGCGATGACTACGATGAGCTGATTGAGCTGATGCATCACGACAAGAAGAACCAGAATGGTATCATCAACTTCACCATGATGGGAGGCATCGGAGATATCCGCATCAACCAGACGGCTACCGTTGAGGAAATCAAGGAAGCACTCGATTTCTTCAGAGAAGGATAGATCGCTTCGGCTTTCCGGTTTCGGTAAGCGGAAGATGCTCTACATATCGGAATTCCCTTGGAATCCAATATTTATGACTTTTATGATCAGAAGATTTTTCATCAGATAAGAGGCGGCGGATAGTCGCCTCTACTTTTTTGAGATCCTCATCCTCTGTCAGGAGAACGGCGATTTCTCCAAACTTCTCATCTTTCTTCTTGGCTATCATGAAAGGCTTTTCAAGATGAGGCTTCAAGAGAGCCTCCACTTCTTCTATCTGAATCTTGATACCACCGCTGCAGATTACATTATCCTTTCTGCCCTTGATTCGGAAACGAAGTTTTTCCACCTTATCATGTTTTTCCACCTTATTATATATATAGGGTTCTATTTCCACAATATCATTCGTTACCAGGGTTTCGGCACAAACCAGAGGAGCATCGATGACTAGACAACCTTCATCAGTCTGACTGATTTTCACGCTATCGAAAGGCTGATACCATTCGCTAGCCTCAGCGCCATTGATTCTTCGCAAGGCGATATGAGATAAGGTTTCGGTCATGCCGTAAGTGCTCCAGATGGCAATATTGCCAGGAAGCGAACGGAGTTCTTTTTCTAAAGATGCATCGATGGCACCGCCTCCGATAATAAGATGGCGGATATGAGTGAGTCGCTCCCGCTCCTCGGGAACCTGCAGGGTATTATACACCTGCATCGGAACCATGGCAGCAAAAGTAATCTCCCCGTTTACATCTTTTCCATTTGCATCTTTCAAATTGATATCCTTCAGCGGATGGCCACTAGGAGAAACAGAAATAAGATGGAGATGGCGCTCGATACTGCGCACCACCACCATCTTACCTGCGATATAATCAAGCGACATACAGAGCAAAGCGCTATCACCAGGCTTCAATCCCAGAAAATCACAAGTAATGCGGGCGGAGTTGAGCATTCGCTTCTTCTCCACCATCATCGGCTTGGGCTTTCCCGTGGAGCCACTGGTATGCACCAGCACCCGGTCGCTATCGTTATTCCATTCAGAAAAGAAATCTTCTAAAGTCATAATTTAAATTATACCCTGCTTAGCGGATTACAAATCCGCAATAGTTACCCAATGATGCGGCGGATTGCAAATCCGCCGAAACAAATAGGGGTAAAATATTATATTATTTTACAACAAAGAGTTTATCCCCCCGGATTTCCAATGGCATTGGGATATTATCAGTAAAGAGCTGACCGGTGCCTAAGCCCTGAGGCATCTCTACATTCGGACCATATACCTTGGCTGCATAATGTGCGATGGCATTCAGCCCGATGTTACTCTCCAATGCCGAGGTAATCCAACTGCCAATACCACGCTGGCTGGCCAACTGGATCCACTCGTTGCAACCATAGATTCCACCATGGAGTGAAGGCTTCAGGATGATATACTGTGGACGAATGGTATCGAGCAATGCCTCCTTCATACTTCTGACATTCACACCAATCAACTCCTCATCCAGGGCGATAGGAAGCGGAGTTTCTCTACAGAGCTGAGCCATCTTTGGCCACTGATGCTGCTTGATAGGCTGCTCGATGGAATGGATATCATACTTGGCCAAAGCCTCCAACTGGCTCATGGCATTCTCTGGCAGGAAACCGCCATTGGCATCCACTCGCAGTTCTACCTGTTCCTGGGTATAGACATCACGAATGCGCTTGATGAGGTCGAGTTCCTTGAAGAAATCGATGGCACCAATCTTCAGTTTCACGCAATGGAAACCCGCCTGGAGCTTCTCCTCCAGTCGTGCCAGCATTTCCTCGTAAGTACCCATCCACACCAGTCCGTTGATGGTGATGCCCTCTTCACCTCTACCGAATGGAGAGTCAAAGAGATCTGTCAGGTTCTCCATTCCTGCTGGAACAGAAACACTTAAGTTCTGCTTCTTCGCTGCATCGAAGAACGAAGCGAAGGCTGTTTCCAAACCGAAGGTGATGCTAGGGTAAGCACGAATCATATCGTATGGAATGCGTCCCATCTGCTCCACCATCTGGCACACCTGCCGAAGGGTGACAGCATATTCCGGTTTGGCATCGCAACTGAGATCTGGGAGCGTAGCACACTCACCCACTCCCTCTACTCCCGGCAATTCATCCGATGTAAGGGTGAGATAATAACTGTGTCTCGTGGTATAAACCCCACGAGACGTGCCTGCCGGCTGCTTGAAGTGGAGCGTGCGCTCCGAGATATCTATCTTATACATTCTTTATATATCTATATATCAATACAATTGAATTCTTCACTCTTCGTTCTTCACTCTTCACTTAACTTACTTCTTCTGCTTCAAGTCATAAAGATCCTTGCGGCGATCGCGAAGATTTCTTACAGCGCCATAGGTATGAAGCTCGTTCAGAAGGTTCAAATCTACATCTGAAACGAGAATCATCTCGGTATTCGGTGTTGCCTCCGAACGCTTGCCGTCGTTAGGGAAGGCGAAGTCGCAAGGGGTGAACACAGCACTCTGGGCATACTGGATATCCATGTTGTGAACACGAGGCAAGTTGCCCACACTACCCGCAATGGCTACATAGCACTCATTCTCGATGGCACGCGCCTGGGCACAGACTCTTACTCGGGAGTAAGCATTCTGTGTATCGGTCATGAACGGAACGAAGAGAATCTGCATGCCATCCTCCGCCATTAATCTTGACAACTCAGGGAACTCCACGTCATAGCAGATCACGATACCAATCTTACCGCAATCGGTGTCGAAAGTCTGGATATGGCTACCGCCGCTCAATCCCCAGCACTTCTGCTCATCTGGCGTTACGTGAATCTTCTCATACATATCCACGCTACCATCTCTACGGCACAGGAAGCCCACGTTATAGAGGGAGTCGCCCTTGAGATAAGGCATACTACCCGTGATGATGTTGATGTTGTAACTGATGGCCAACTCGCGGAATCGGTCACGAATCTCATCGGTATATTGAGCCATCATGCGGATGCTCTGTGCCTCACCCAAATCGTTGAATCTCGCCATCAATGGCGCATTGAAATACTCAGGGAAGAGGATGAAATCGCTCTTGTAATCGCTCACGGAATCCACGAAGAACTCTACCTGCTCGAAGAGGTCATCCACCGAAGCGTATGGACGCATCTGCCACTGTACCAGACCGATTCGCACGGTTGGCTTTCTATCTACATAGGAATCCGTAGGTGGCTGATAGTAGATGTTATCCCACTGCAGCAAGGTGGCACAGTGTTCGCTCTCCTCATCACTAGGAAGATAGTTGCGGATTACGCGGCGCACGTGGAAATCATTGGAAAGCTGGAAGGTAAGAACCGGGTCATAGATTTCACGGTTTCTTACGTGCTCGATATACTCCTTAGGGCGCATCTTGTCGGCATACTTATGATAGTTTGGAATACGACCACCAAACATGATTGCCTTCATGTTGAGCTTCTCGCAGAGTTCCTTGCGATACTCATACATACGGCGAGCCAATCGCAGGCCACGATAGTCTGGGTGGATAAACACCTCGATGCCGTAAAGGATGTTTCCATTAGGATCGTGGGTATTGAAGGTTTCATTACCTGTCACCTGAGCATAGGTATGGTCGCCTTTCACCATATTATAGTTGACGATGATAGAGAGCGCACAGCCCACAATCTTATCATCCACGATGATAACCACCTGTCCCTCAGGGAAGATAGTAATGAGTTTCTTAATCTGTTCTTTTGTCCAGAATACATCTGAGTCTGCGTAAATACGCTTAAACGACTTGGCGAGCTGGTCATAATCCTCCATGCGGAGGTTGCGCATGCTCACCTTTTCGATTTTTCGAGTTGGTTCCATAACAACTGTATTTTTATTATTATCTAAATCCGGGTGCAAAGATACAGCAAATTATAGATACGACAAAGAGTTTTCGCAAATAATTGATATTTACGAAAACTCTTTTCATGTATTTTGCTGTAAGAAAGCCTTTTGGCTTAGAATTTAACGCAAAAACTTGGCATCTTCCTGCGGTATTGCCTCGTCATGATCATCGAGATAGAGCAACTTTACCGGATGATATTTATCACTTGCCAACGAGTATTCATCCTGACGATAATGGGTCTGAATGCCACCGATGCCCAACATGGTATGAAAAGCCGAAAGACTACTCTGTACCTGTTTTGACCGATTTTCTCCCAATGCCTTCAATATATCCGGATATTGTTTACTGAATCCATCAGAAGTCCAGATGATGAAAGGCACATGCAGTTCGTAATCCGAAGCCTTCGGTGCTGCATGAAGGAAGAGACAGCGCTCATCATCGAAAATATTCTCTCCATGATCGCTGGTATAGAGCATCGCTGATGTTGGCTGATCATATACCCCATCTGTCTTAGTCTGTACCCCCTCCCATTTCTGCAAACGTTCAATGATACCATGCAGGATATAATCGGTATATCGGATGGTATTATCGTAAGCATTCAACAAATCACGCCTATTCTCCGATTTTGCCTCACTCCTGCTATCAGGCTTGAAGTAAGCGAAACTACGGGGATAACGCTCCTGATAATTGAAGTGAGAACCATAGGAATGAAGAACCACGAAGAGTTTGCGATAACGGTAATGGTAATGGGCAGACGAGGAAGCATCAGCCAATGGCAATATCTCATCCAGTTTCTGCAACAGATCCTCATCATAATGGTTGCCTTGCGAAGCATCCTCTTTCTTCAGAAAATAATGCTCATCAGCCTGTTCTCCCAGAAAATCGATAAACGAATGATTGGGCAACTGGTTGCTGATAAACACAGTATAGAATCCGGCTTCCTTAAAGGCCGCCAGGATGCCTTTCTCATGAAAAAGTCGCTCAAAATCCTCGGCTGATGCAGCAGACAAGAGCATCGGTACACTCTTATGGGTGGTATTGCTCTGCGTTGTCACATTCGGGAAAGCTTTGATACCCGGTGTCTTGGAAAGCAGAGGATTGGTATTCCGAGGATAGCCGTAAAGACTGAAATTATGAGCTCGTGCCGTCTCTCCTACTACCATCACATACACCTCGGGAGCCGTGGCAGAATGCTCGCTCCTGGCATCAAACTTGAAGTCCTTGCTTGCCTCCCTGTAATTTTCCGATGCCGCATTGCGCTCGAAAGCCAGATAGAGATTGTAGCAGACGTTGACAGGATAGAGCTGGTTGCGTATGCAGTAATCATCCACTACCACATAGCATGCCAGCAGACAGAAGAGGCCGATACCTCCCACCTCCATCACCCATTTGCAAACGTGATGCTGAAATGCAGCCGATATCTGATGTTTCTTCCTGATATGGATAATGCCCAGAACCAGCAGTGGCAGATAGATGACGAAGACACCCACCACGGCAGGAGCCAGATTATCCAGGAGTTCCATCGCTTCACCCGCATTGGTGGTTACGAGATTCAGAAACATATCTACCGCTATCACTCCCGTACCGAAGAGATAGAGCAGCACCAGCTGGAAGGCAGCGAAGAAAATAAAGACGAACGCCCACCATACCATCTTTCCCGGACATTTGGCGATGGAAAAGAACCACATATACAGTGCCAAAGGCAGCAGCACGTTGACACAGCCTGCCCAGAAAGATAATCTTTCGGTAAAGCACAGGGCTATATTAGGCAGCAGCAGCGCCACCACCGCATAACCATAAAGAAAGGCTCCCGAAGACACCTTATTATATATAGTATTACATATCGTTTTACATATCGAATTATTCATAGCCTACACCTTATTATATATAGAGCATATCATGAAAAAGCCTCATCAAAATGCTTCGTTGATATTAAAGAGGAAACCGGATTGTCCCGACTTTCCAAAACCATAATCCAATCTTACATTCACATCCTTTTTGAATTCCCAGCGATAGCCCACACCGGCATTCGGCAGAATCTGCCTGCTTCTCATGGCAGAGAACTTAGGAAAAACCGTTCCGGCTCCTGCCCAGACCACGATGCCGTTGCGTTTCCATACATGCTGGCGCAGCTCCACCGTAGCCTCAAGCGAATGCTTGTCACGATAGCGACCTTCGTAGTAGCCACGCATCGAACTGGTTCCGCCCAGCTCCGCCATCATGCCCCACGAAGGATTTCCGAAATTAAGATTCGCTCCAAAATCCTCGGCAAGTATCGTTCCCTTACCCAGCCGCTGATAAGCATCAAAGCGGAATTTCGTACTGCTGAAGGCATAGTCATTGCCCATGAACTTAGGCCGGAACATCTGCTTGATATTCAGATAGATGCCCCGATGCGGATTCGTCAGGTTATCGCGATTATCATAAACCAGCGATACACCCGCTCCCACATTCCAGGTATGCTTATCCATGCCCTGCAACAGTTCCGGACGTTCTATCTGCTTTCCGATTACATAATCATAAGCCGCCATCGGTCCTACATAGAAGTTATCAGTCACCCTCATGAGGAAGCTTGCCTCCACCTGAGCCTGCCATCGTTTCATATCGCTCTTGTTGTCGTCGTTATCGCCCATCTCAAAGCCCATTCCCCAGAAATCAGAAGGGAATGAATAGAAATAAAGGTGATAGTCTATGCGATAGCGCCCCTGGGGTGCTAGATGGTTACCCCTAACACCCAACATATAGAACCCCACCGTGCTCACATCGCCAAAGAGCGATACATTGGAAGGAGGAAGAATGCTGTCGTTCACATCTGTACGATAGAGACCCGCCGCCACCATACCCAAGCCAAACTTGGTATCGGATGCATAGTGCGGACCGCCTATCACGCTGAAATCAAAGCGCTTATGCTGCTTGTTCTTATTGGCATCATTAAAGTAATCAAGAAAACGAGTCATCCACGATTTCTTGGCTTGATGAGTCGTATCAGTCTGCACGAAAGCAGGACTTTCCTTGGCAGAAAAGGCGCTATCTGCCGAAAATGGCTCCGAGGCATAGCTGCCCAATGCCATCATCATAACAAGTATTGTCAGGATATGCTTCATAAAGTCGATAACTAGATATTTATATGTTTAATATTCAACTAATTAATATTCAACCGGTTAATACACCAATGCCACATTATCAATCCACAGGGTATTGCCCGGCGTACCGATGTAGGCTCCGCCATGCGAAGAGGAGAACTGCAGGATGAGATGGCTCGGGGTTTCGTGGGCACTCGCCCATCCCACTTCCTTCACAGGCACACTCTTTCCCCTGCTGTTGCGGGCATAATCCGTAGAACGGAGCCCCATCGTGGCTGCATCGTAACCAGCCATGTGGCGGATGTCACCATAATGAATGATATAGGTAGCATTCTCCACCCATCCATTGGTGCTCTTGCCATACTTCACCACCATCGTTCCCACACGCTTGGCCGTGATGTTGCCCTGGGCATCCTCATGACGCTTTTGCAGATAGAGCACGGCGATGGCATAGTCGCGACCCGCCACGGTGGATGCACTGCTGAATCCGGTCTGCTTGATGCGATGAGCCACATTCGGCATGTAGGTCTTGTAGTCGAATCTCACAGCCTTAGGACGTGCCGTAAACGGGATGCCCCAGTTGATAGCCTTCGGACCATCCTTGGTACTGGTAATCGGTTCGCGCACATCGCCCAGAAAGAGGGAGCCGGCAGCCAGCACCTTGATGTTGATGAGTCCGAGCACCTTCACCTTTTCTATATGGGTAACCAGTTTGGCACAATATCCCCCCTCGTGTTTGTCGCGATACACCGAGTTGTTGGTTTTATAGATGCCCGATACGTGTGCCAGCACATTGGATGATCCCCATGGCGAACCGCCCTTGTTGGTATAAGGCGTATTTCCGTTGAGGGTCATATTCGGTCCCACGGCATAGATGGTTTTCTGATTACCGCCGATGATAGCCGATTCCTTGATATTTCTTACTACCCAGTGGTCCATATTTCCATATTTCAATGGAACCACCTTTTCCTGTCCCTTTATAGGGAGGCACGACAAGGCGGCAACCGCCATTGCTATGCCGAATACATTATGTTTCTTCATCTCAATACCTTTTATTATTCCTTAATTCTTTCTAGGATATTCCTTATCAGTTATCTAACTTGAAACTGCAAAGATAGAAAAATATTTTCTACTTTTGAGTTTTCCTTGAAATAAACATGAAAATATTAAGAAATTATAATAGATTTATAGGTTTTTAATCGATGAAAAGCAAAAAAGCCCTGCATTTGCGCTAACAAATGCAGGGCTTCTATATGATAGGATGTACTACTATCGGTTAGAATACATGTTGTCGTAGTACTTCTGGTAATCACCAGAGGTTACGTTGTCCATCC